>JAEEGL011493361.1_pt1 | contig 71537 bp, 67 predicted proteins | sample 9134231 | NCBI WGS metagenome assembly JAEEGL01 (sample SAMN16246548, study PRJNA631951) | gut metagenome | biome: gut microbiome; feature: rumen; material: fiber-attached | host: Bos | place: Iran: Karaj | collected 2018-10
CAAGTCCTCTATATACTTTGGTATGCGCGGTACCATATTCAATAACACGAGAGATTTACTTTACTACTCTGATCTTGGATGTCATTTTCAGCGCATTCGCTTATTATATTTTTGTGTATCAGATCTGTCGAACCAGAGAGCAGGTTCTTACTGGTTGTTTTGCTTTCGTCGGGTCAAAGGCATTTATGTCTTATACCACATCTGGACTGGAAAACAGTCTTCTTTTTCTTTTTATTGCTTTATTCTTATGGCAGTATATGAAGAGAGATTATTTTGACAGTCGTCATCTTTTTTTGCTGGCATTAACATTTTCAGGAATCGCTCTGACACGTATGGATAATGTACTGTTATTCATTCCGGTTATAGTCTTCGTTTTTCTTTTCAAGAGAGAGAATACAAGCTTTATAAAATGTATTTGGCTTGGAATTGCGGGACTGGCTCCTTTCTTTATTTGGGAAACATTTTCTTTTATATATTTTGGTTCACTTGTCCCCAATACGGCATATGTAAAGATAGGTACTGGTATAACCCTTACTGACTACGTAAAACATGGATTGATGTACTATTGGTTTACTTTATTAAATGATGCGGTTGTGATCACCATTCCGCTGGTATTTATCATTCTGACGATCATTCTAAAAAAGGTAAAATATTTGCTCGTTTCCCTAGGGGAAGTATTATATGGTCTTTATCTGTTAAGTGTCGGTGGCGATTTTATGATGGGAAGGCATTTCACCGGGATGCTTTTTATTTCCGTGCTGTCGGTTACGATGATGTTTAACAGGGAAAAGGATTATTTTGATACCATACGCCGAATGAGGATGGTTTTTTCTATTTTGGTGATTGGTCTCATGTGTTGGTCCTTTACTTTTGGTTATAGCATAGGCTCACAATACCTATTCGGACATATATATTCCAGCAGCATTTCAGATGAAAGGGAGTATTACTATAATACTACTGGATTTTATAATAATGTAAGAAGCCTGATAAAGACAGGCAAAACGTGCTGGCAGGACACATGGAATGACGAATCTCCCGATCTGCTGAGAGAATATGGTTTCAGGGGAGATATCCTTGATAATGCGGCGGGGATATTGGTATATAAAAACTCAGATCTTTATTTAAATGATACATATTGCCTGGGAGACCCCCTTATGTCCAGACTTCCTGCAAAGCGTGAGGAATCCTGGAGAGTAGGACATTTAAGGCGAGTTTGTCCTGAAGGTTATCGGGAAACCATATATGATGAAGAAAATGTCATAGAAGATGAAGATCTTCGTTCATTCTATGACAAAATACGGATCATTACACAGGGTGATATCTGGTCCGCTGAAAGAATGAAAACGATATTAGATATGACAACCGGAAAATATGATATTTTAGTTTCAAATTATGTAAAAAGGCATCCGGAAACTGTAGGAAAATGAGAAGAAAAAGTCTGGTAAAGATAACCATATTGGCATTGATCGCGGTGATGACGGCAGGTTCTTTTGGATGCGGTCAGGATAAAGACAATACAGAGAAAGAAGCAGCTTCAGAACAGATCTCCAGTCTTATGACAGATATAAATGAAGACTCCGTTCAAAAAGAAGAAAATACTGATGCCGTTATGGACATTAAGGAACCGTCTATAAAGGATAAAGCAGCGTCTATGAGCGTTACTTTCAGATTCGGGGATAAAACGGAGATTCTTGATGGAGCGACTATATCTAACTGGCTTGAAACCATGCCCAATGGGTCTGTTTCCGTAAATGAAGAAAAAGCGAAGGAATATGTGGCATCTTTGGCGTCAGCTTATGATACATTCGGAAGAAAACGCAGCTTTACTACACACGACGGGAGAAATATAACTGTAACAGGAGGAGATTATGGTTTTTGGATGGACAGAGTATCAACCCGACAGAAGCTGATCACGCAGATTCTTTCCGGAGAAAGTGCGGAACTTGAGCCAGTATACTATGGAATGGCTATAAGCTATGGTGATAACGATATAGGAAACACTTATGTGGAGATAAACATTGGAGAACAGCATTTGTGGGTATATAGGGATGGTGATCAGGTAAACGAAAGTGATTTCGTGTCGGGAGGACTATTTAAGGGAAATGGGACCCCAGAGGGTACTTATGCGATAACATATAAAGAAAGAGATGCTACACTTGTAGGAGAGGGATATCAGTCCTCTGTAAAATACTGGATGCCTTTCAATGGAAACATCGGGCTTCATGATGCTTCCTGGCGAAATGAATTCGGCGGTCATATATATTATATGAACGGATCTCATGGCTGCGTTAATCTTCCTTCAGAAAAAGCAGCAGAGATATACGAACAGGTTGAAAAAGGCGAACCGGTAATTGTTTACGGCAGCATTACCAAAGAAGAGGCTATGGAAAGTCTTACTATGGATGATAAAGTAAAAGCGGCCGAGAAAGGATATATACCACTAACCGTTGACGTAGCCACGTATATGTTTAAGCAACAGGGGTTTGATGATTCGACGGCTGCGGCACTGGCTGAGGCGCAGGTTAATGGAACCGTCCCCGTCCAGCAGGCAGAAAGTGTTCCGGCGGAAGGCGAAAACTCTGACCAGCAGGCAGGAGCAGAGCAGGTTAATAACGAACCGCAGCAGCCTGAAAGCGGAGGACAGGAAGAGCAGGAATAATTAACGGCCGTTATGATAAAGGAATTAATTACTTTGTCGGAATCAGATATTTACCCTTTTCATATGCCGGGACATAAAAGACGCGGCATCGTACTTGATGATGCCTGTTGGCTGAATGAGGCATACAGGTATGATATCACTGAGATAGATGGTTTTGACGATCTGCAGTCTCCTTCCGGGATCATTGCTGATATTGAAGAAAGACTGGCTTCGCTGTATAAAGTTAGGAAGGCTTTTTTATCAGTAAACGGGAGCACCTGCGGTAATCTCGCCGCTATTTCTGCACTGGTTCCCGCGGGAGGAGTATTATTGGCAGATGAGGGAGCGCATCGCAGCGTGCATAATGCTACAATACTCAGAGGGTGCAGATATACTCACCTAAAGAGAGAAACGATTCCAGGCACGGGATTGACATCGTGTGTATCACCTGATGAAATAGAAAATAAGCTTATGAAAGCAAAAAAGGACGGATGTCTGCCGGATGCAGTACTTATTACTTCCCCTACTTATGAGGGATTTATTGCTTACATGGACCGTATAGCGGATATCGTTCATGAATTTGGACTTCCTTTCATTGCAGACAGTGCGCATGGTGCTCATTTTACGGAGGATAAGTTTCATGCCGATGTTACTGTGGTGAGTCTGCATAAAACCCTGCCGGCAATGACTCAGGTATCTGCGGTGTTGGTAAACGGAGAGACTGTCAAACCGGATGAGATCAAGAGATATATCAATATGTTTCAGACTACAAGCCCTTCATATGTGTTGATGTCATCAGCAGAAAGATGCGTAAATATAGTTGAAAATAAGGGGGCAGATCTGAGAAACAGGCTTAATAGTAATTTGGACAGATTATATTCTCTGAACAGTGAACTCAAAAATCTTTATCTGACGGGAAATGAGCAAAAAGGGAAGTATGGGATATTTGATTTTGACAGAAGCAAAATCAATCTGATTGATCGCACAGGCACTTTATCCGGTTCTGGGCTGTATGATATTCTCAGAAAGGATTTTCATTTGCAGCCGGAAAAGGCCGGAAGCAGAACTTGTCTGATGATGGCAGGCATAATGGATACCGATGAGGGATTTGACCGGTTGATAAATGCCGTAAAGGAGATAGATGATCGTATAAAATGAAAAATATATTTTATATCACGGGAAAAAGTGCATCCGGAAAGGATAGTGTTTATTCTTCCCTGCTTAAAGAAGATCTGCAGTTGAGTCCTATCATCCTGCATACAACAAGACCGATGAGGGATGGAGAAACAGAGGGGAGAGAGTATCATTTTGTTGATGAAGATGCTTACCAGATAATGAAAAAAAATGGTGATGTGATAGAATGCAGAACATATGAGACCATACATGGACCATGGAGGTATTTTACCGCCTCATCAACTATAGAAGCCAGCAGAGATTATTATCTTGGAATAGGAACACTGGAGTCCTATACCGGCCTCAAGAGTTACTTCGGAGCAGGTCGTATTATACCTGTGTATATTGAAGTTGATGATGGAGAGAGACTGATACGTGCCATAGAGAGAGAAAAGGCGAGTGGAAAACCGGATTATAAAGAAATGTGCCGAAGATATATATCAGATGATGATGACTTCTCCGAGGAAAAACTTAAAAAAGCGGGGATAAAAGACAGATATAGATTTGAAAACAATGATCTGAGTGAGTGTATAGATGCAATCAGGAGCATGATAATTGGATATCAAGGTTAATAATATAGAACCGTCTGTACAACCAGAGGCAGCGAGACAGGTTCAGGATACGGGAGGAGATGCCTTCAAGTTTGCGCTAATGTCCAACATTGGCGAAACTGAGCTGCAGGAAAGACTTTCAAATCTAATGAGTGAGATCACAGCCGAGGGAGAGATCATCGCCAAACGCAAGAATATTAAAGATATGCGAAGATACCGTGGCCTGGTTAAAGATTTCATGAATGAAATACTTAACAGATCCCACAAATTCTCAAGACAGAATTTTTTGGATAAAAAAGGACGCCACAGAGTATATGGCATAATAAAGCTGGTAGATCAGAATCTGGATGATCTTGCGGCTGAATTGTTGAAAGAAGAAAGTGACAATCTTTCCATTCTTGCCAAAATAGGAGAGATAAGAGGGTTGTTGATAGATCTGTTAATGTAAAAATGATAAACAGCGTAGACGAACGGCTAAAATCCTATATTGAAAAAGCAATTTACAGTGACACTGTGAGTCAGGCGTATATATTCGAAGGATCCGATAAAGCGGGTCAAATGGAACTGGCTGAATATCTGGCAGGGGCTTTGCTTTGTACTTCAGAAGATCACCCCAGGCCCTGCGGCATCTGCCATGCATGTACTCTTTTGTTAAGTGGAAGCCATCCAGACTTCATAAAGATATCACATGAAAATACAAAAACAATTTCTGTAAAAGATATAAGAGAACAATTATTGGATGACATAGATATCCGTCCATTTTACGGTGGCAGAAAAATCTATATTATCCCGGATGCAGAGCTAATGACAAAAGAGGGACAAAATGCATTGCTAAAGACAATAGAAGAACCGCCTTCTTATGCCATTATCATACTTTTGGTAACCAACAGAGAATTGCTTTTGGAGACGATCAGGTCGCGGTGTGTAACGCTCTCCTTCAGGGCAGAACCGGTATTTCATACAGATGATGAGGAAGTTAAAGAACTGTTTTTAAGAATTGACAGCATCCTTTCTGGAAGCGGCCGCATAGATACCGGGGAACTAATGAATTTTGCCAAAGAGCTATCTTCAGATCATGCCCAGGTTTTACCGGATATTTTTTGCTATATTGAAAGGATCTGTGCAGATGCACTGCTCGCTAAATCCGATATAGTATTGACAGAAAAGACAGTGACAGGATATATTGAAAAAACTGCGTCCATACCCTATGAAGGGCTTGAGCGCATACTTAAGTCAGTAAAGACGGCAAGACATGATATACTCTTAAATGTAGCATCGGAAACAGTAGTGGATTCTTTGCTTCTTAGCATAAAACAGGCAGTGACATCTGTCTCGTGAAAGGATACAGTAACTATATGACTAACGTAATATGCGTGAGGTTCAGAACTGCAGGGAAGATATATTACTTCAACCCCGGAGATCTGGAGATAAAAAGAGGAATGCATGTAATCGTAGAGACTGCCAGAGGCAAGGAGTACGGACGAGTTGTCTCGGATATGCGGCAGGTGGATGAAAAGGAACTGAAAGCCCCTCTGAAGCAGGTGATACGTATAGCAACTGAAGAAGATTCAGACAAAGAAACAGTTAACCGGATTCGTGAGCAGGAGGCTTTTAAGATCTGTAAGGAGAGGATAGCATCGCACGGACTGGAAATGAAACTTATCGATGCGGAGTATACTTTTGATGGAGGTAAGCTTCTGTTTTATTTTACCGCTGACGGACGAGTGGATTTCCGTGAGTTGGTAAAGGATCTTGCGGGACAGTTCAGGACGCGCATAGAACTAAGGCAGATAGGGGTCAGAGATGAGACCAAGATAATCGGAGGAGTTGGCATTTGCGGCAGAGAACTTTGCTGCCATGCATATCTTTCAGACTTTGCTCCGGTTTCAATCCGTATGGCTAAAGAACAGAATCTTTCTTTGAACCCGGCAAAAATATCCGGAGTTTGCGGAAGACTGATGTGTTGTCTGAGGAACGAACAGGAGACCTATGAATACCTTAACAAAAAACTACCCACTGTTGGAGATATAGCAACTACACCGGATGGTGTAAGGGGAGTGGTAGAATCTGTTAATGTACTGCGCCAGAAGGTCAGGATAATCGTGGATGAGGGAGATGAGAAAGAGATAAGGGAATATCCCGCTGAAGAATTGTATTTTAAGCCCAGGAGATCAAAGGGACATGGAAAGGGTGCAAAAAAGACCGATATCGTGGAAACTGTGGCAGAAAAAGAGCTTGAAGAGTTGGAGACTCTAGAGGAGAAAGAAGGAGCAGCCTCTAAGCTTGATGAATAGAGAGGGCTATTTACGCGCTAACGAAAGACTCGATGACTTGCAAAGGAACGGTCTTTATATTATCCAACATCCAAAGAAGTTTTGTTTTGGAATGGATGCTGTATTACTATCGGGATTTGCAGCCGGGCATGCTTCAGGAAGAAACGGCAGAGCATTGGATTTATGCACGGGAACCGGAATAATTCCTCTTTTGATATCGGCAAAAACCGGATTCTCCAGCATTATAGGTATGGAAATTCAGGAAGAGATGGCTGATATGGCTAAAAGAAGCGTAGAAATGAACGCTCTCAGCGAAAGAATAAAGATAATTACTTGCGATATAAAAGAGGCGGCGGACTATATTCAGGCAGCCTCTTTTGATATGGTAACTGTAAATCCACCATACTTTAAGGCTGGTCATGGGATAGTTAACCCTTCTGACACAAAGACGATATCAAGGCACGAGGTGGCGTGTACGCTTCGGGACGTTCTGTCTGTTTCCAGATCAGCGTTAAAAGATGGCGGCTATTTTTTTATGGTCCATAAGCCCCAAAGACTGACAGATGTCTTATTTGAGATGAGAAGTGCAGGATTGGAGCCAAAGACATTAAAAACCGTGTATCCGAAAATATCATCTGAACCCTCAATGATATTGATAGAAGGAAGAAAAGGTGCCGGCACAGAGATCAGGATAGAGCCTCCATTGATAATATACGACGAAAACGGAAAATATACAGAGGAGATGTATACCGTCTATGGATACTGAAAAAAGAGGCTGTCTGTACCTTTGTCCGACACCGATAGGCAATCTGGGAGATATAACGGTGCGTTCAATTGAAATCCTCCGTGATGTGGATATTATTGCTGCAGAGGATACCAGAAATACGCTAAAACTGCTAAACCATTTTGATATTCATACATCACTTACAAGCTACCATGAGCATAATAAGTACAAAAAGGCGCAAGAACTGATTCAGCTGATGCTTTCGGGAAAAAGCATAGCCTGCGTGACCGATGCCGGAACTCCCGCTATATCCGATCCCGGAGAGATTTTGGTTAAGCAGGCTATTGATTCAGGAATAGATGTGATTTCCCTTCCCGGAGCCACGGCTTTTGTGACTGCTCTCACGGTATCAGGTTTTTCCGCTGAAAGATTCGTATTTGAGGGTTTTCTCCCGAAGGCAAAAAAAGACAGGAGCAGATTATTAGCGGAAATTAGCAATGAGGGCCGCACCATTATATTATATGAGGCACCCCACCACTTAAAAAACACCTTACTGGAGCTAAAAAACGTACTTGGCGGAGAAAGAGAGATCGCTATTTGCAGGGAGCTTACCAAGATTCATGAGGAAGTACTAAGATTATCGCTAACAGAAGCTGTCAGTTATTACAGGAATAACGATCCAAAAGGAGAGTTTGTGCTGATCATAGCTGGAAAACCGAAAGAAGAGCAGGAGAAGATCAGACAAAAGGAATATGAAGGCATGACCATAGCAGAGCATGTTGAAATGTATGAGGCATTAGGCGAAGATCGAAAGGAAGCGATGAAAAAGACTGCGGCAGACAGGGGAATATCAAAAAGAGAAGTATACAAAGCTCTTCTATCTGGAGCTGGTTATACCCGGTAGTACAACTTGACAATCAAGTCGTTTGCGGTTATAACGGTATAAACGGTGAAAAGTGACCGTTGAATAGTATTTTACTTATTTTTTAGAGGAGGAGTTCATCAAATGAACAAGACAGAATTAGTAGAGGCAATTGCGAAGAAGGCTGGTCTTTCAAAGAAGGATGCAGAGGCAGCTCTTAAGGCTTTCACTGATACAGTAGGAGCTCAGCTTAAGAAGGGAGATAAGATTCAGCTCGTAGGATTTGGTACTTTCGAGGTTGCCAAGAGGGCAGCTCGTGAGGGCAGAAATCCCCAGACTGGAGCTACCATGAAGATCGCGGCTTCAAAGGCACCTAAGTTCAAGGCCGGAAAAGCGCTTAAGGATCTTGTAAACAAAAAATAAGCATCAAGACAGCAAAGAAGTGTAGTTAAGCGCCTGTCGGTCGGCAGGCGCTTTTTGCGCAAAATTGTGCATCCTAAATGGTGATTAAATATGAGATTGGATAAATTCTTAAAGGTATCCAGACTAATAAAACGCAGAACTGTTGCCAATGAAGCCTGTGATGCTGGAAGAGTGACTGTAAACGGGAGAACTGCAAAAGCAGGTACAACGATAAAACCGGGGGATGAGATAGCAATTGTTTTTGGAGATAAGGTAGCAAAAGTAAGAGTCGTTTCTGTAGCTGAGGCTGTAAAAAAAGAAGAAGCTCAGGATATGTATGAGTATATTTGAAAAGACCAGAGAAAATCCCAAATTATCCCAAAACAGGATAATCCCATTTTTATTTTCACTGATTTGTACTGCGATATACGTCAGTCTTGTTTTTAATGAAAATGTATGGCTTGACGAAGCGTTTTCCGCATCAATAATCCGGTGCGGATTCCGTGATATGCTGATAAAAACCTTCTCAGACACTTTGCCGCCGTTCTATAATATCAGCGCATGGGCATTTACACATATCTTCGGATTCTCAACAGTAATACTGAAAGTTTACTCCGTGATACCGATGTTTTTACTTATGACGTTATCGGCATATTTTATTCCGAAAATTGCCAGCGTCCGATCCTCGTGTCTATTTATCGTAATGATAACAGTTATGCCGCATTTTCTTGAGCACGGAGTGGAAATACGTATGTATAGCTGGGCTGTTCTTTTTGCGGCTTCTACAGCAATATTTGCGATATGTTATCTACAGGGAGAGTCGAGGACCGGAAGGTGGCTTGTAGTTTGTACGGTATTGGGTGCTTATACCCATCAGTATGCACTTATTGCTGAAGCCTTTGTATGGCTTATGCTTCTGTTCGGATCAATAAGAAGGCATACAGTAAAGGAATGGGGCAAAATGGCCGCAGTCTGTATAATATGCTACATACCCTGCGCCATATTGACGGTCTATCAATTGAAAGCAGCTACGGCATATTTTTCAGCAGAACCGGTATCTTTTGGCAGTTTTCTTTCTTCTGTCAGGTATCCCTTTGTAACAAATTTTACAATTTTGTCTGCCACACTGATGACCTTTACTTTTCTCTTGCTTTGTTATTCCATTTCAAAAGGTAAGTATATGTGTGCCTATCTTTTTCTAATATATATATTTGTAACAGCTATATCCTTTGCTATTATGATAGCGACAGGATCAACTTTTTTTTCCTCCAGATATCTTATGCCGTCTATTGTAATGCTTTGGCTCGGAGCATCGCTGGCGCTGGATATGCTTCTTACTGAAAACAGGTATGTATGGATGGCAGCAATTCCGTTGGTGTTGGCTGTTTTCGTCGTCATATATCTGCAGCAATATCACGCGGAATATGTAGATCTGTCAGAATTTATGGAGTTTATTGATTCCACGGGAGAAGAGGACGGATATGTTATCTTTGAAGAATATCCTGAAATCGAGATATGTCTCGGCTATTACGCTCCATGGTTAAGATCTTTTGATATTGATGATATAGGCGAAATAAATGGAAGAAAATTCATATTTGTAAACAGGGAAATGCATACTGATGATATTGAAAAAATAAAAAATAAAAATTATGAACTAAAGTATGTTGAAAATCTGAGTTTTGACCGATATAACTTTAAAGCATACGAATTGATCAGATTCGATTAAAATACTGAGGAAGGAAGTGATCTCGATGGTTGATGCTATTGGCATGGCTGCTCCTACTGGTCTGATACAGGATATGTCCACTGCATTATCCGCTGCAAAAACCGGCAGTGAGGTGAGCATGAAAGTGCTGTCAAATGCTTTGGACACCCAGGATGCAATGGGCGCATCGATGGTCCGTATGATGGAAAATTCCGTAAACCCCGCAGTGGGCGGTAATTTTGACGCATCGGTGTGATTCCTGAGTAGAAAAGAAAGTATGCAAAAAACAGGATGCAGACCTAAAGAGGGTTGCATCCTGTTTTTTTCAAAAGCCGGTACTCTTCAAAAATCTAAAACTACAATATAGAATTAACAGTATAGTCCTTGTCTTCGACTGCTTTTTTCAAAACATCGTCTGACACATCGGACGATAGTTCAACGACAGCCGTTCCGTCTGAATGAGAAACTCTTGCTGATGATACACCCTCGATAGCTTCAAGGGCTTTTTTAACATTCATTTCGCAATGCTCGCACATCATTCCGCTGATTTTGATAGTTTTTGTCATTTCGACCTCCTCCGGTTCAATATTTATATTAATTTTTTTAATTACAAACGACTTTCTGTCATTTACTGGATCATAGAGTCTGAATAGATTCAGTCTGAGGGCATTTAAACATACTGTTGCAGAAGAAAGGCTCATGGCCATAGCTCCTATCATTGGATTCATTTCGTAATTCCAATGAAATAATGCCTGATAAAAACCGGCAGCAAGTGGAATGCATATTAAGTTATAAAAGAAGGCCCAGAATAGGTTCTCGTGAATGTTTTTGATCACAGCCCGACTGAGGCATATCGCTGCAGGAACATCAGTCAGCCTGCTTTTAACAAGGATAATAGTTGCAGCATCAATAGCGACATCCGTTCCGGCTCCTATAGCAATACCGGTATCAGCTATTGTAAGAGCTGGAGCATCATTAATTCCATCTCCAACCATTGCTACCTTACCGTTTTTTCTTAGTTTTTGAATAGTATTTCCTTTTCCTTCAGGAAGGATATCGGCGACTATATATTCAATTCCTGCATCTTGGCCTATAGCATTGGCTGTTTCTTTATTGTCCCCGGTAAGCATTACTACCTGAAGCCCCATGTTTCTGAGTCTTTGTACTGCACTTGCTGACTCCTCCTTTACCGAGTCGGCAACAGAGATGATACCGAGCAGGGTACTTTCTCTGGCAAAATACAGTGGTGTTCTGCCAGATCCGGCCAGGTTATCTGCTATTTCTTTCAGTTCATCAGTCACGTGAGCATGTTCTGAAATATAATAATAGTTGCCTCCGTAGATCCTGTTTCCATTTAGCTTCGCTGTCAGACCTTTTCCGGGAATAGCGACAAATTCAGTAATTGTTGAAATATCAATTCCTGATTCTTTTGCGTGTGAGAGCACAGCTTTTGATAAAGGGTGTTCACTTTTGGATTCTAATGATGCGGCGGTACAAAGCAGATCCTTTTCAGTTATTTCTTCGGCAGGTATTATATCCATGACCGATGGTTCACCGGTAGTGATGGTTCCGGTTTTATCTAAAGCTATGATCTCAGTTTTTCCGGCCTCTTCTAGAGCTGCCGCAGTTTTGAAAAGGATACCGTTTTTTGCCCCGACGCCGCTCCCAACCATTATAGCTACGGGAGTGGCAAGCCCAAGTGCACAGGGGCAGGAGATCACAAGAATGGAAATTGCCCTGGAGAAAGCAAAACCAAATGTTTTTCCTAAGATCAGCCAGCTTGCAAAGGTGAAGAGAGATATAAATATAACAGCAGGGCAGAATATGCCGGAAATCTTATCGGCTATTCGTCCAATTGGAGCTTTTGTGGAAGAAGCATCTGAGACAAGTTGTATAATACCCGATAATGTAGTATCCGCTCCAACCCTTACAGCTCTGGCTTTTATAAAACCGGATGTATTAATTGTTCCGGCTGAAACTGTGTCTCCAGGTGCTTTATCCCGAGGGATAGACTCACCGGTTAAAGCAGCTTCATTAACGGCTGTAAGGCCATCAATAATAATGCCGTCAACGGGGATGCTCTCCCCGGGACGAACTATAAAAATATCATCTATTTTCACATCAGATATTTCTGCTTCAAATATCTTTCCGTCACGCTCGATATTTGCAGTTTTAGGAGCCAGATTCATAAGAGATTTGAGAGCATCGGTAGTTCTTCCTTTTGAATATGCCTCTAAAGTTTTGCCGAAGGTTATCAGTGTAAGAATCATAGCTGCTGACTCAAAATAAAAGCATCGGGTAGATAAATCCGTTACCCTTCCTGTATCGCCCTGCTCCATGGCAGAAATAACAAGAAATAAGGCTCCGACCGAGTAAAAAAAGGCTGCTCCTGAGCCCATCGCGACCAGAGTATCCATATTTGCACTTCCATGCAATAAGGCATTAAAGCCTGAAATAAAGAACCTTCGGTTAATTATAATTACCAGTATCGTCAGAAGCATTTCAAGAAGTCCCATTGCAGCAGGGATATAAAAAAGAGAAGGTATGGGCAGATTAAGCATTGAATGACCCATACCAAAGTACATAATGACGATAAGGATTAAAACGGAAGAGATCAGCCTGCGCACAAGAACAGGGGTTTCCGTATCCTGAAGATCAAGTTCTGGTTTCATTACCGGATCGGGAGCATTGCCATTCCGGTTATCGGTTGATACTGATACAGGAACAGCTCCGTATCCAGCATCTTTGACTGCCTTTATTATTTCCGTATCAACGGCTTTTCCTTCGACAGTCATGCTGTTTGTCAACAGGCTTACATTAACACTGTTTACACCGGATATCCTGTTTACCGCTTTTTCGATGTGCATCTGGCATGCTGCGCAGGACATGCCTGTAATTTTATACTTTGCTGTCATAATAGTTATTTTAAGATCACACTTAAGCAGATTCAAGTAAAATCTGAATGTTGAGTTGACATAAAAAAAGAAAATGTGCTACAATACAATATCTTGTGCGGATACAAGGAAAATAAAAGCAGAATGCACCCATATTTAGTTCTCACCTTCCGGCTCAACCGGTATTTATCCGGTATACCGGGTATCGCGGCGGGAGATTTAACAGGTAGTATTTTTCAGTCGCGAGTATAGATTATGAAAACATACGAAGTATTAGGAATAAATATTAAAGACTATTCTGTCAGAGAGGCACTCCACAAAACCAGAGAGTACCTTTCCTACAATGTACCTTCTGTAGTATTCTTTCTTACCAAGGATGTTCTTCTTTCGGCCTCTGATTCGGATGAGCATAAAAGGATAATAGAAGAAGATGCTGAGATCACAATGCCTGCAACTTCTGATATATTTAAGGCTGCCGATATTACGGATAAGGGACGGGAAAGAGAGATAGACAGAAACCTCTATCTGAAGGGGCTTTTAAGGATGCTTTCAAAGGAACATCGCAGGATATATCTGGTTACCCAAAATCCCGGTCAGATGACAGAATTAAAATCTTTACTGGGCGCATTTGAAAATGTGCTTCAGATAGCCGGGACGTATGACGGATCTGAACATGGATCCACAGAAGATATAACAAATGATATCAATACCGTAACTCCGTACGTTGTATTCGCTGTATATTCCGGAAATGAGGGAATAGATTTTATTTCTTCGGTAAAAAAGTATATGAATACACGACTTATTGTGGTTCTTCAGCCGGAGATGTTGAATGTAAAAGAGGATGGATCAGTGAAAAGCGGTCTTATGACAAAATTGTCCGGGCGGCTTTTTACTCGTATAGCGGGAAAATATAAACAATAAGATCAGGACGAGGGTCACGTTCGATTACAGAGGAGTAAGAAAAAGATGATTTTGTTGGAGGATGTAGTAAAATCGTACAGTTCGGGTGCCCCTGCATTGAATGGCATCAGTCTGAATATAGATGCCGGTGAATTTGTATTCATTGTTGGAGACTCCGGAAGCGGAAAAAGCACATTGATAAAGCTTCTTCTTAGAGAGCTGAAGCCCACATCGGGACATATTATTGTAAACAATACGGATGTAACAAGGTTAAGACATGGAAGGATCCCGAAATATCGTCGTAATATCGGATGTGTTTTCCAGGATTTCAGACTTCTTAAGGACAGAAATGTATATGAAAACGTTGCTTTTGCACAGAGAGTGGTGTCTGTTCCGGGAAGGGAAATAAAGAGAAATGTTCCTCAGGTTCTGTCAACCGTAGGCCTGGCGGAGAAATACAGTTCCAGGCCCAGTGAGCTTTCAGGAGGGGAGCAGCAGCGAGTGGCTGTAGCGAGAGCCATAATCAATAAACCGCCTATTCTTCTTGCAGATGAGCCCACAGGAAATCTTGACCCAAAGAATTCATGGGATATCATGAAACTTTTGGAAAAGATAAACAGAAACGGCACTACTGTATTAGTTGTAACTCATAATCGTGAAATAGTGAATGCGATGCAGAAAAGGGTCATAACCATGAAAAAAGGTGTAATATTGGCTGATCAGGAGAGGGGGGAGTACATAGATGAGGATTAGTACGTTGTTTTACACTCTCCAACAGGGGATCAAATCCATATTCAGAAATAAAATTTTTTCTCTGGCAACAGTCGCAACAATATCGGCGTGCATATTCCTTTTCGGAATATTCTACGCGGTGATGGTAAATTTTCAAAATATCATACATCAGGCAGAATCCGGAGTCGCTGTTACGGTCTTTTTTGATCCAGAGATAACGGATGCACAGATTCAGCAGATAGGTCAGGACATTAGCATGAGAGCGGAGGTCTCCAAGGTGGTTTTTGTTTCGGCAGAACAGGCCTGGGCAGATTTTAAGGATGAGTATTTAGGAGAATATGCTGATACTTTCGGGGATGACAATCCGTTGGAGGATGATGCGAACTATGAGGTATATTTAAGCGACGTATCTATGCAGGAGCAGCTGGTAGAATATATAGCGGGCCTTTCCGGGGTAAAGGAAATCCATAAATCCGCCAATGTCGCAAATACCCTTAGTATGGCAAATAGCCTGGTAAGCTATGTTTCTCTTGCGATCATCTTTATTTTATTTGCAGTTTCCATATTCCTTATCAGCAATACGGTAGCCATCGGAATATCCGTGAGACGGGAAGAGATTGCTATTATGAAACTGATAGGGGCATCTGATTTCGTAGTGCGTTCTCCGTTCCTTTTTGAAGGTATAATTTTGGGGCTTATAGGGGCAGCTATTCCCCTTATTATAATTTATTATATATATAATGAAGCAATAAAATATGTGATACAGGAATTTGCGGTACTGAATTCCATACTGGCTTTTCTTCCCGTGGAACAGATTTTTTATACACTCGTACCGATAGCCCTTATCCTCGGAGTAGGGATTGGGTTCCTTGGGAGTGCCATGACAGTACGCAGACATTTGCGTGTATGACAAAAAACAGTCTTCTCAAAAAAGCAAGGATATTAATTGTGCTGTGCATGTCAATCTGCATGGCACAATTTATATTACCTTCAAGCTATACAGTTTATGCAGATGAAGAAGATGAAGATTCAAACGGAGGTCATACAGTTGGCTCATCCTCCGAGATAGATGATCTTAAGCGGCAGATCGAAGAATCAAAAGCTGCGAAGGAAAAGGCAAATGAAACCAAATCTCAGCTGGCATCTGGTCTTGCAGATGTCCAACAGATCATCGGATCCCTTCAAACTGAAAAGGAAAATGTTGTAACCTACGTGGCTACCCTGGATGCCGCAATGGAACAGATACAGGATTCTCTTGACGCAATCAACCTATCTATATCCGAAAATGAAATTCAGATAGAAGAAGCAAAGCAGTCAATTGAAAAGGCTGAGCAGGAACTTGATGAGGCTGAACGTGTTCGTATGGAGGGGTATGAGGGAATAAAGGATCAGGTTAAATTTATGTACCTTGCAAGCAGATCCACTTATCTTGATGTCCTGATATCATCTGAAAGTGTCAGCGATTTGATCAATCGTACCAGATATATTTCAAAGATAATGGATTATGATAAAAGGAAACTGGATGAATATGCCGAGGCAGTAGAAGAATCAGACAGGGCAAAAAAGGTTCTGGAAGAAAGTGAGCTTGAGCTTGAAAAAAGGCAGGAAGCGCTTGAGGAGAAGCAGCAGGCAGCTCAGGGGAAAAAAGATGACATGTCCGATCTGATTTCGGCAAAGGAGGCAGAAATAGACCAATATAGCGCAGCAATAGGTACTAAGGAAGAGCAGGTAAAAGAATACCAGCAGATGATAGCTCAGCAAGATGCGGAGATAGCATCAATTGAAGCAGCAATAAAGCAACAGCAGGCAGCTCTTGCAGCGGCAAGCCGGAGAGTATATGGAGGAGGGCAGTTCGTATGGCCGGCTCCAAAATATACAAGGATATCGGATGATTATGGAATGAGGACACATCCCACTCTTGGAGTACAGATGATGCATAACGGAGTGGATATGGCGGCGCCTTCTGGTTCGCCGATCCTGGCGGCAGCCGATGGCACGGTAATAGCAGCTTCCTATTCCGGATCGATGGGAAACTATATCATGATAGACCATGGATCTGATATAATAACCATATATATGCATGCTTCATCACTTGGAGTATCGGTAGGACAGGAGGTTTCTGCGGGTGATAGAATAGGATCCGTAGGTTCAACCGGCAGGAGCACCGGACCTCATCTTCATTTCGGCGTACGAAAGAACGGAGCATATGTGAATCCGTGGACATATCTTAAGTAAGGAGAAGTAATGAACGATAAAACTTGGCAGCAGACAGGTAAAGGACAGTATATTCTGAAGGATGTTCCTTATACCGGATATGATAAAAAGCCAGCCCGTCCAACAGGAAAGGGGTGGTTTCCGGTGTTTTTTGCCGGATTTGCCGCAGGAATAATTTTGGTTCTGATAATCTACTTTGCTTCTTTCAGGTTTTCTAACTCATTATCACTTGCAACGCAAAAAAAGATCGGACTTCTTGAGTCAGTAATAGACAGATATTATATGGGAGAAAGGGAGGAGCAGGCTGAGTCTGATGGGATATACAAGGGGATAGTGGCCTCCCTTGGCGATAAATACGCTGAGTACTTTACCAAAGAGGAACTTCAGTTGTCGCGAGAGGATAATGCAGGTGAGTTTTCCGGGATAGGTTGCACCATAGGAATGGACACTGACCTGGGAGTCTGCTATGTGGCATCGGTTATGGAAGGTTATGCTGCAGAGGAAGCGGGCCTGATGGAGGGGGATTATTTTATCGAGGTGGATGGTGAGGATGCAACGGGATGGACATCCTCTGAGGTTGCAGCCCATGTAAAGGGTGAAACGGGAACCGAAGTAAGACTAACTATGCTCAGAGGAACAGAAGAGCTGGAATTTACTGTAAAACGCGTAAAAGTAGAAGTCAGTACTATCGAATCGAGAATGGAGGATGACTCAAAAAAAATTGGATACATACGTATAACAGAGTTTGACGAGATCACAGTTCCGCAGTTTAAGGAAGCCAAAGAGAAGTTGGAAAAAGAAGGGATGAGGGCACTTATTCTTGATCTTAGAAGCAATCCGGGTGGGCTGGTGGATTCGTGTGCCGATATAGCATCTGAAATGCTGCCCAAGGGAATGATAACCTATTCCGAGACGAAGGACGGAAATCGTTTTGAATGGGAATCTGATGGAAAAAAAGAGATCAGTATACCGGTGGTGATACTGGTTAACGGTAATACAGCTTCTGCAGCCGAAATCCTTACAGGAGCAATGAAGGATTATAATAAAGCTGTAGTCATCGGAACGACCACTTTTGGAAAGGGAATAATACAGAACACTTATGGTCTGGGAGACGGTACGGCTGTTGAGTTTACCGTAGGCCAGTACTATCTTCCAAATGGAGAAACCATACACGAAAGGGGTATAGATCCGGATATAGTTATAGATCTGGATGCGGAAGCATATCTAAAAGACGGCACTGATAATCAGCTGGAAGCCGCACTTAATGAACTAAAAAAGCAGTCAGATTAAATTGACTATGCACCTGTCCCTGATTATGGTATAATACCCCGTTAGATGTTTAGAAACAAAAAACTCTAACGGAGAGGGCGTAGTCATAATGGAAAGAGAAGAGTTTTTATCGCTGTACCGGCATTCGCTGGCACATATTCTTGCAAAGGCAGTTATAGAGATATTCGGACATGAAGTTCAATATGCTATAGGTCCACAGATTTCGGACGGAGCATATTATGACTTTGTGCTCCCGAGGCCGGCTTCTCCTGAGGATTTTGAAGCTATAGAAAACAGGATGCGCGATATTCTTAAGCGAAAAGAAGAATGGATAAGAAAAGAGGTATCCAGAAATGAGGCAATGGATATCTTTAAGGATCAGAAATATAAGCTTGAGGTTATAAAGGATCTGCCTGAAAACGAAGTGATCAGCATATATTATACAGGCGATGATTATGTGGATCTATGCCGCGGACCCCATGTAGAAAACTCAGCCGAGCTTTTGCAGACGGCATTCAAAGTCAAGGCGGTCTCTGCAGCCTATTGGCGGGGAGATGCAAAGAATGACTCGATGCAGAGGATATATATATATGCGTTTCCTTCAAAGGACGAATTAAAAAAGCATCTGGCATTTGTAAAAGAAGCAGAAGAACGGGATCATAAGAAGCTTGGTCCCGAGCTTCAGCTATTTATGTTCCATGAAACTGCTCCGGGAATGCCCTATTGGCTTCCCAGGGGATGGAGGATGTACAGGGCTCTGGTGGAGTATTGGAGAGAGATCCATGACAGAAATGGATATCAGGAGATATCGGCACCTGTCATTAATAATAAAAAGCTCTGGTTGATATCCGGCCATTGGGCCCACTATCAGGACAATATGTTTATCGTTCCGGGCACGACCTGGACTCCCGATGCAGATGATGTGATGGCAGCGAAACCGATGAACTGTCCCAATGCTATGAATACATATGCACGGACGAATCACTCATACAAGGAATTACCTATAAGATACAATGAGATAGATATGGTTCATCGTAAAGAAAAGAGCGGGGCACTTAACGGCCTTTTCAGGGTACAGGCGTTCAGACAGGATGATGACCATACCTTTGTTTCAATTCCTCAGATAGAAGAAGAAATAGAAAATATCATATCTATTGCAGATGAAATCTATTCTACTTTTGGTATTACTTATCGTGCAGAGCTTTCTACGAGGCCTGACGATTTTATGGGAGATATAGAGGACTGGAACCAGGCGGAATCTGCATTAAAACGTATACTGGATAAAAAGTATGGCGAAGGCGGTTATGAGATCAACGAGGGTGACGGAGCATTTTACGGACCTAAGATAGATCTTCAGATCAAAGATGCAATAGGAAGAGAGTGGCAGTGCGGCACTGTTCAGTTGGATTTCCAGTTACCTCATAATTTTGGCCTTACTTATCAGGATCAGACTGGGAGAATGGTTCAGCCTGTGGTGATCCACAGGGCTATATTTGGTTCTTTCGAGAGATTCATCGGAATATTGATTGAGAATTTCAAGGGAGCTTTTCCTTTCTGGCTTTCACCGTATCAGGTGGGTATAGTGCCTATAAGGGTGGAGCATAATGAATATGCTCTGGAGCTGAAGAGGATTCTTGAGAACATCGGCGTCCGTGCGGAATGCGACACTGCGGATAAAAACATGAATGAAAAGATAAAAGAATACAAGAACCTGAAAGATCCTTATATTATTGTTGTCGGGGATAAGGAGGTCGAAGAAAGAACTGTTTCGATCAATATAAGAGGGATCAAGCAGCAGCTTCATGGTGTGACGATAGAACAGCTTACAGTTATGTGCAGGAAAATGAATGATGAGCACTTGATAGACCTTATCACCTCGACGGAGGGCATAGAATAGGTATTTCTTAAACGACAGGATATAAAGGCCTGTCGTTTTTATAGTATACATATTTATCGTTCAATTTCTTAATAAACCTGCAGTCTCGATAGGAAATACAGACGGGTCAACTGGAATTAACATTGATACACAGATCCTTAGATAATGTGTTTGATGGGAGGGAACAAAAGATGGCACAGAGAACTGATATCCACAAGGTACTGATAATCGGGTCGGGCCCTATAATCATAGGACAGGCCTGTGAGTTTGACTATTCAGGCACTCAGGCCTGCAAGGCACTCAAAAGCCTTGGTTATGAGATAGTCCTGGTTAATTCTAATCCGGCGACAATTATGACGGATCCGGAAACAGCAGATGTCACTTATATAGAACCACTAAACGTAAACCGGCTTACACAGATAATCGAAAAAGAAAGACCGGATGCGCTGCTTCCCAATCTCGGAGGACAGAGCGGATTAAATCTTTGCTCGGAGCTTTATAAAGCAGGAGTGCTTGATAAATTCGGAGTAAAGGTCATAGGGGTACAGGTAGATGCCATAGAGCGGGGAGAAGACAGAGTTGAATTCAAGAAGACCATGGACAGTCTGGGCATTGAGATGGCAAGGTCAGAGGTGGCCTATTCAGTAGATGAAGCCCTGAAGATAGCGGAAGAGTTGGGATATCCAGTGGTTTTACGTCCAGCATATACAATGGGGGGAGCCGGCGGTGGGCTTGTATATAATAAAGAAGAATTAAAGACGGTCTGCGCCAGAGGACTTCAGGCGTCCATAGTCCATCAGGTACTTGTAGAAGAATGCGTATCTGGCTGGGAGGAGCTTGAACTGGAGGTAGTACGTGACAGAGACAATAATATGATCACTGTCTGCTTTATAGAAAACGTGGATCCTATGGGTGTTCATACTGGAGATTCCTTTTGTACGGCTCCGATGCTGACAATTTCCGAAGATGTACAGAAAAAGCTGCAGGAGCAGGCCTATAAGATTGTAGAGCATATCGGAGTAATAGGAGGAACTAACGTGCAGTTTGCACACGATCCAAAGACCGGACGCATAATAGTGATAGAGATCAACCCCAGAACCTCCAGATCTTCTGCTCTGGCCTCAAAGGCTACCGGATTCCCTATAGCGCTGGTATCTGCAAAGCTGGCTACCGGTCTTACTCTGAAGGAGCTTAAGGATTCGGTTTGGGGCGACCTTTCGCAATATAAGCCCGGCGGAGATTTCGTGGTAGTAAAATTTGCAAGATGGGCTTTTGAAAAATTTAAAGGGGTGGATGACAAGCTTGGAACCCAGATGAGAGCAGTGGGTGAAGTCATGTCCATTGGAAAAAATTATAAAGAAGCTTTCCAAAAGGCCGTAAGGTCATTGGAAAAGGGAAGATACGGTCTGGGTCATGTGGGCGGCTATGATTCTCTGACCAAAAAGGAACTCCTGAGGAGACTCTCCATTCCTAATTCCGAGAGGCATTTCCAGATGTACGAGGCACTTCGCAAGGGTGCAACTATAGAAGAGATACATGAAGCTACTCATGTGAAAGAATTCTTTATCGAGCAGATGAAGGAACTTGTAGAGGAAGAGGAAAGCCTGATGAGGCATATGGGAGAGCTTCCTTCCGATGATGAACTGGCAAAGGCAAAACAGGATGGTTTCTCTGACAGGTATCTGGCAGAGATACTTGATATTTCTGAAGATGATATACGAAAGAAACGGGAATCGCTTGGTATCAGGGAGGTATATGATGCAGTTCATGTATCCGGAACAGAAGACAGTGCATATTACTATTCAACGTATAATGCTGAGAACGGTGCGGCTGTAAGGGACAGCGGGAAAAAGAAAATCATGATCCTGGGAGGTGGCCCCAACCGTATAGGACAGGGAATAGAATTTGACTACTGCTGTGTACATGCAGCCAAGAGTCTGAAAAGTCTCGGCTTTGAAACCATCATAGTAAACTGTAACCCAGAAACTGTTTCTACAGACTATGATACATCTGACAGACTTTATTTTGAACCACTGACACTGGAAGATGTGCTTTCAATATATGCAGTTGAAAAGCCAGACGGAGTTATTGCTCAGTTTGGGGGTCAGACACCACTGAATCTTGCTGCATCATTGAAGAAAAACGGAGTAAAGATATTGGGAACTTCTCCAGAAGTAATAGATCTGGCAGAGGACCGGGATCAGTTCAGGAACATGATGGAAAAGCTTGGCATTCCTATGCCTGAATCCGGTATGGCGACTACCGTGGATGAGGCAAAACAGGTAGCGGCGGAGATATCATATCCCGTAATGGTACGTCCCTCCTATGTTCTCGGGGGCAGAGGGATGGAGATCGTATATGATGACGATCAGATGGAAGAATATATGAAAGCTGCTGTCGGCGTAACACCAGACAGACCGATCCTTATAGACAGGTTCCTGCATCATGCTATGGAATGTGAAGCGGATGCGATATCAGACGGTGAGCATGCTTATGTGCCGGCTGTAATGGAGCATATTGAGCTGGCGGGGATCCATTCGGGGGATTCCGCATGCATCATCCCTTCAAAACATATTCCTGAGGATAATCTGGCCACAATTAAGGATTACACCAAGAAAATGGCAGTGGAACTAGGAGTAAAAGGTCTTTTGAATATACAGTTCGCAATAGAAGACGGAAAAGTCTTTGTTATAGAAGCAAATCCCAGGGCAAGCCGTACAGTACCGCTGGTGTCTAAGGTCTGTGGTATAAGAATGGTTCCCATAGCTGTGGATATAGTAACCGGCGAGCTTACGGGAAAGCCTTCTCCTGTTCCGGAGCTTAAGGAGAGAGATATCCCGTACTATGGGATAAAGGAAGCAGTATTTCCCTTTAATATGTTTCCTGAGGTCGACCCTGTATTGGGACCGGAAATGAGGTCTACGGGGGAAGTGCTGGGCATAGCTGACAGCACAGGACTGGCTTTTTATAAAGCACAGGAAGCAGCGAAGAGCATATTGCCGGAAGAAGGAACGGTGCTTATTTCCCTGAATAAGACAGATAAGCCGGAGGTCGTAGATATAGCGAAGGGTTTTCATGATGCGGGCTTCAGTATAATGGCTACCAAGGGCAATCACGATAGGATCACTGACGCTGGGATTGCTGCACAGATGGTAAAGAAGCTCCACGAAGGAAGACCGAATATAGTAGATTTTATGACAAACGGAGATATCCAGCTTGTTGTCAATTCTCCCATAGGCAAAGATTCAAAGCATGATGACAGTTACCTGAGAAAATCAGCAGTAAAGAACAGGATTACCTATATTACTACGGCAGCGGCTGCAAGATCTGCTGCAGAAGGAATAGGATATGTTAAAAAGAACGGTCAGGGAGAAGTAAAGAGTCTGCAGGAATGGCATAAGCTTATACGCGAAAAATAGAGTCTGTAGCTCAGACCATGATTGTGATAGAATAGAGAAAATTTTCAGGCAATTATAGGAGGTTGTTTCAAATGAAAGCTTTTTTTAAGGAGTTTAAGGAATTTATCGCGAAAGGCGATGTAATGAGCATGGCGGTCGGTATCATCATCGGAGGTGCATTTACCGCTATCGTCACATCCGTTGTTGATGACATCATAGGTCCTGTAATAGGACTTATCTGCGGCGGTCTGGATTTCTCATCCCTTTCTGTAGGTATAGGTGATGCACAGCTTATGTTTGGAAATTTCATTCAGGCTGTGATTAATTTCCTTATCACTGCTATCGTGTTATTCCTCATCATTAAATCTTTCAATAAGATGAAGGATAAGGCAGATGCTCTGAGGAAAAAGGAGGAAGAGGAGGCAAAAGAAGAAGAGCCTGCAGAAGAGATACTGCTTCTCAGAGAGATCAGGGATTCGCTTAAAAAGTGATAATAGAAAGAGCAACGGTAAAGGATCAGCCGGAAATCGAAAGGCTTCTTGAACAGGTGTGCAGGGTGCATGCAGATATCCGGCCAGATCTGTTTATTGATGGAAAACGTAAATACAGAAAAGATGAGCTTACAGCTATCATAACAGATGACAGCAAACCGATTTTTGCGGCATATGATGATGGGACTCTTCTGGGATATTGCTTTACTGTTTTAGAAGAGCATAAAGGGTATAATGAACCTCCTCATAAGACACTTTATATTGATGATCTTTGCGTCGATGAGAAAGCAAGGGGGAAACACGTGGGTAAGGCTTTATATGACTATGTCTACAGGTGGGCTATAAAAAATGGGTTCTATAATATCACGCTTCATGTGTGGGAAGGTAATGATACTGCAAAGGATTTTTATAATGCAATGGGTATGAAAATACAGTTTTACGGAATGGAAACCGTCCTTGAACATTGATCCGCATCAATAATTACTATTATGTAATGACCTAATTTCCGTCTGACAGTCTGATATTTCTCAGGCTGTCTTTTTAATTAATTGAGCAGGTATATCGGTTCTTCAGGCTGCAGGAAGCTTTTGTTCTGGACTTTATCCATGAGGCTAACCGTGATTTCCGATTCCGTGGGATGGACGACAGGACAGGACATCAATACGAGGGAAGAATCTATGCACTTGCCAGAGTATATGATATGACAAAACCAGCCCTTTGGCTGGTTTTGAGCGCCTGCTGTGATTGAACAACAAAGCTATGCGCCCGCCCACGTTTATAGTATGACAAAACCAGCCCTTTGGCTGGTTTTGAGCGCCTGCTGTGATTGAACAGCAAAGCTATGCGCCCGCCCGTGTTTATGATATAATCAAAAATGTGGTTTATCCAACCGAAAAGGTAAGGAGGTATTGTATGAAACAGACTGAAATGCTTGCCATGATCCTGGCAGGCGGCAGGGGCAGCAGGCTGAAGGCGCTGACCAGCAAGATCGCCAAGCCTGCGGTATCTTTTGGGGGAAGATACAGGATCATAGATTTCCCGCTTTCAAATTGTGCAAATTCTGGTTTGGATGTTGTAGGTGTACTTACACAGTACGAGCCGGTGCTCTTAAGCTCTTACGTGTCCCAGGGAAGATACTGGGGACTGGATTCGAGGGATTCTGGTGTATTTGCGATAGCTCCGAGAGAGAAAGCAGATGCAGAGCTTGACGTATATAAGGGTACAGCGGATGCGATAACTCAGAATATCGATTTTATTGATAATTATAATCCGGAATACCTGCTGGTACTCTCAGGAGACCATATCTATAAGATGAACTATGCAAAGATGCTCAAATATCATAAAGAGCATAAATCTGATGCTACTATAGCAGTCATCGGCGTGCCCATGAAGGAAGCCAGTCGATTTGGAATAATGAACGCTGATGAGAATGACAAGATATATGAATTCCAGGAAAAACCTAAGCAGCCTAAAAGCAATCTGGCATCGATGGGAATTTATATCTTCACATGGAAGACCATAAGAAAGCTTCTTTTGGCAGATGCAAAGAATGAAAAATCAAGCCACGATTTCGGAAAGGATATCATACCGGCCCTCATGGAAGCTGGTAAGAACGTTTATGCCTACAGATTCAAGGGATATTGGAAAGACGTTGGAACGATAGATTCTCTTTGGGAAGCCAATATGGATCTTTTGGATCATGCCAGCGAACTTAACCTTTCGGATTATTCCTGGCGTATCTACTCCGAAGATCCTACGGATCTTCCGCAGTACATAGGTCCCGAGGCTGAAATAGACACAGCATATATCACGCAGGGATGCAGGGTGGATGGAAAGGTTATCAATTCTGTTCTGTTTACCAATGCCAAAGTTGCTCCCGGTGCTGTTGTTAAGGATACCGTACTGATGCCCGGAGCTGAAGTAGCTGAGGGAGCAAGGATTACAAGAGCCCTTGTAGCAAATGGTGTTAAGATAGGAAAAGGCGCAAAAGTGGGTTCATCTAACAGTGCAGAGATCTTGCTGGTAGACCAGGATGTAAAGGGGGTGGAGTAAATGCCAAAAGCTTTAGGGATAATCACTCCGTCAGCTAATAATATGAGAGTACACGGAATGAACCAGTTCCGTCCTATATCTGCGTTTTCTTTTCTTGGCAGATACAGGATAGTTGATTTTCCTGTATCAAATATGTCCAACAGCGACATTGAACATATTCAGGTTTATGTCAGCCAAAATCCGAGATCATTGGCGGAGCATCTTGGAACAGGCCGTACATATAATATCAATTCGAAGAGGGGAAAACTTCAGTTGCTCTTTAACCAGGATTCGAAGGTAAATGAGATCTACAATACAGATATCCGAGCTTTTGCGGATAATATGGATCAGATAGAGCTAGCTCATGAGCCTTATGTGATCATAACACCCGGATATATGATCTTTAAGGAAGACTACAGCGAATTTCTGGAAGAGCATATTGCATCAGGTGCAGATGTTACTCTGATGTATCATAAGGTAGATAATGCGGATAAATCCTTCAGGAACTGTCGTAAGGTAGCACTTAACAGGCAGAAAGGCATCAAGTCCATAGGCTGGAACGACGGGTCTACACCGGATGCTAATATTTTTATGGACACCTACGTGATGACGAAAGAACTTTTTATTAAGCTGATATACAAGGCGCAGAAGATATCTTCTGTTTACAGACTGGTGGATATCATTAATGAAGAGAATGAAGATCTTGATATCAGAGGTGTAGCGCATAAAGGTTTCTTTTCGGCTGTTACAGACTTCAAGAGTTACTTTGACGCCAATCTCGAGCTGTTGGATTTTGATAAAGCGACAGATCTGTTTACGGATGACTGGCCGATATATACAGTCACCACGGATGCCTGTCCTGTGCGGTATGTAAAGGGATCTAAGGTAAAGAACTCCGTGGTAGCAAACGGATGCGTTATAGAAGGTGCTATAGAAAACAGCGTCATCGGACGCGGAGTCGAGATACGTAAGGGGGCGTCTGTTAAAAACTGTGTGATACTCGGTCATGCAGTTATAGGCGAAGGTGTTAAGCTGGAATGTCAGGTAGTAGACAAGTGGGCCAAGATCCTAAACATTAAGAAGATAATAGCACCCCTTGATAATCCGGGTTATGTAATGAGAGGTGACACATTGTAAAATCCGGGAATGCCGGATTTAGCGCATCTTCGGACCTTGCAGGCATTGCCTGCAAGGTCTTGTCGGTTAATATGGATGGAATATAAGGGGAGAAAATGAGATATAAGAATATAATCTTTGATGTAGGAGGAGTGCTTCTTTCATACAGATGGCTGGAAATAATAATGGAAACTATACCGGTAAGAGAAGAAGCAGAACATTTCGCGAAATTGTTTTATGAAGATCCTCTTTGGCTTGAATTTGATATAGAATTGAGACCTTTTGATGACGTAGTGGAGGATTATGTAAGAAAATATCCTGAATTTGAAAAGAATATACGTTATGTATTGGGACATCTTGAACGTATGCCGATCAGCAGGGAGAGAGTATGGGAGAAAGTGCACGAAGTAAAGAAAAAAGGTTTTATGCTGTATATTCTTTCAAATTACTCCAGCCGGATGTTCAATATCCATACCAAAGGACTTCCTTTTCTTGAGGACATTGACGGACATATCATATCTTATGAGACTCATCACCTTAAGCCGGATAAAGAGATATACGAGGATCTGTTTTTGAGATATAACCTGAATCCGTCGGAATGCCTTTTTTTTGATGACAGACAGGAAAATATTGATGCGGGAATAAAGCTTGGAATGGATGGAAGAGTAATTAATTCAGAGGAGGATCTGTTGGTATATCTGGACAGGCTTATTTGTGAGGACAGTAAATGGGAGATGGAGACAATAAATGGATAAAATTATAATGGAGCCTCATCAGGAAGAAACTATCGAATGGGTTGCCGAGCAGATGCCAGGCGGATTTTTCATATATCACGACGATGATAAACAGGAGATAATATACGTAAATCAGGCTACATGCCGCATATTCGGGTGCGATACGGTGGAGGAATTCAGAGTGCTTACCGGAAACACCTTCCCCGGTATGGTACACCCAAATGACAGGGCAAGAGTTCTTTCTTCGATAGATAATCAGATCGCGTATAAAGAAAATAATGATATGGATAATGTTGAATACCGTATCATCAGAAAGGATGGCAGCATAAGATATATAAAAGATTATGGCCACCATACAGAGACAATCGAACATGGAAGTATGTATTATGTTTTCATAGTAGATGTAACAGAGGAGAGACATGCTAAGGAGGCAGAGGCTGCAAACAGAGCAAAAACCGCTTTTCTTACCAATATGTCACATGATATACGTACACCTATGAACGCTATAGTCGGTTTTACCGATCTGGCTCTTCTTAATATTACTGATCAGGATCAGGTAAGAGAGTATCTTGAAAAAATCAAACTCTCTGGAGAACATCTGCTTTTATTGATCAATGATGTTCTTGAAATGAGTCGTATAGAAAGCGGAAGTATGCGGTTGAACCCGGCGCCAGTCAGATTGTCCGATATAATGGATAATTTATGCTCGATTATAAAAGGGGAAATGGATAATAAACATCAGGAATTATACGTTGACCTTTCAAAGATAACTGACGAACTCATAATCTGCGATAAGCTTCGTTTGGACCAGATCCTCTTGAATCTCGTATCAAATGCGATCAAGTATACACAGGAGGGAGGAAGAATTACAGTTAGCATAGCCCAGGGAGTGGTAAGAGGGGATGGTAAATATGCATATCTTATTCGGATAAAAGATGACGGTCCCGGAATGTCAGCGGATTTTGCGGAGAAGGTATTTGAGCCCTTTGAGAGAGAAAGAAATACAACCGACAGCAATGTTTCGGGATCTGGACTGGGTCTTGCTATTACAAAACGAATTGTGGAAATGATGGGCGGATCAATCAGCCTTAAAACGGCGCCGGGGGAGGGAGCCGAATTTATTGTTAAACTGGTTTTTGAGGTTGTACCCGTAATGGAGGAAGAGAAATGTCCCCCGGAGAAAAAACGGATATCCGATGATGATTTTAAGGGCAGGAGCATTCTGCTGGTGGAAGATATAGTGGTTAACAGGGAAATAGCATTGGCTATGCTTTCGATTTACGGTTTCAAGGTTGAGGTAGCCTGTGATGGTGTGGAAGCTGTCGAAAAGATAAGTAGCAGAGAAGACGGCTATTATGATGCTATCCTGATGGATATAGATATGCCGAGAATGAACGGATATGAAGCAACACGTGCAATCCGGAATCTTCCGAATTCCAGAGCACGGAAAATTCCTATATTGGCGCTTACTGCTAACGCTTTTGCAGAAGATAAACAAAAAGCATTTGAAGCCGGTATGAACGCCCATATTGCAAAACCCATAGACAGACAAAGTCTTATTGATACTCTGGGAAAATTTCTATAGATTATTGATTTTCATCAGAAAATCAATAATCGTATTGGACCAGGTCCTCGCGGAGCGAGGGGCGTGTCCTTTGTCCTAAGGGGTATCGTAAATCATAGTAATTTCACAAAAAGATCATAATTAAATAGTATATTATCCCGAAGGACAGATGTTATGTTGACCATTTATCCATATATGTGGTAAAATAATACGTTCTCTGATACCATATATTGATTATTGGATCAGATAAATCATTTCATTGCAGAGGAGACAGTGCTGGTCATTATGAAAAAATACAGAAAGAGTATGATATCCCTTTGCCTCGCTATATCATTTGCCATTATTCAACTCTCTGGCTGTGGAAGTGCCGAAACCCCCGGATCACTTGACTCCATAGATCCGACTAAGTATGTGACGCTTGGTGAATACAGAGGATTAAAAACTGAGGGGGAGGATACATCTGTCAGCGACGGTGATGTGGAGAGAAGTATACAGAGCGTTTTGGCTGAGAAAGGCAACCTGGAAGAAGTCAAGGGTCGTCCTGCAAAGATGGGGGATACCGTAAACATTGATTATGAAGGCTTCAAAGACGGAGTAGCTTTTGACAAAGGAACAGGAAATAATGACTTAAAACTAGGATCGGGAACTTTCATTGCCGGCTTCGAAGAGGGAGTTGTGGGAATGGAGGTAGGAGAAGAAAAAGATCTCTCTCTTACTTTCCCGGAACACTATCACAACGAGGAGCTGGCGGGCGAAGATGTTGTCTTTCATGTTAAGGTGAATCGTATTTCAGAAGATAAAATCCCCGAGCTGACCGATGATTTTGTTAAGAGCCTTGGTAATGGAGTCCAGACTGTGGATGAGTACAGGGAATATATTAGAGAACAGCTTACCGAACAAAAGGAGTCTTCAGCTAAAGCAAATCTGGAAGCGGAGCTGATGAAGCAGGCGGTGGATAATGCCTCCTGTGATATCGATAAACTACCTCAATGGCTTGTATCTCAGAATTCGGCAGAATTCAGGCAAAGTACAGAAAGTTTTGTTAATCAGTATGGTATGACACTTGATGATTATCTGGCACAGACCGGAAGCGACGAGGAAACTTTTAACAGAGAAGCAGAAGAATATGGGCTGGAGAAGGCAAAGAGCGATCTCGTAGTACTTTCTATAGCAAAGGCTGAGGGACTGGAGGTTACGGACAAGGAGTTGGAGGAATATTATTCAGAGTATGCATCAAATTATAATACCACTGCAGAGCAGATTAAAAAGGCCATACCGGAGGACGAACTTAAGACATATCTCCTGCAGCAGGAGGTAATGGATTTTTTGTATGAAAACGCAGAAATTTCTGCTAGTAGATAAAAGGAGCAGGTAAAAGAATATGAACTTAACGGATATAAGAAGCCTTTATAAAGAAACTGAGCTGTATATTGACAAGGAGATAACTGTCGGGGGCTGGGTCAGATCCAACAGAGATCAGAAGTCTTTCGGATTCCTTACGCTGTCTGATGGTACATATTTCAGCACGTTACAGGTTGTATATGGGGAGACTTTAAATAATTTTTCAGAGCTTGCAAAGATTAATGTGGGAACAGCCGTCATAGCACATGGAAAGCTGATATCTACTCCAAATGCAAAACAGCCATTTGAAATACAGGCAGAGGAGATAGTTCTTGAGGGGGCAGCGGGTCCGGATTATCCGTTGCAGAAAAAGAGGCATACCCTTGAATATCTGAGAACAATGACACATTTAAGAGCCAGAACCAACACTTTTCAGGCGGTATTCAGAGTCAGGTCACTTATTGCATATGCTATCCATAAGTTCTTTCAGGAAAGGGATTTTGTATATGTACATACCCCTATTATCACCGGATCCGATGCGGAGGGGGCCGGAGAGATGTTTCAGGTAACAACCTTACCCCTGGGGAATATACCCTTTACAGAGGGCGGCAAAGTGGATTTCGATCAGGATTTTTTTGATAAACCAACAAATCTTACGGTTTCGGGTCAGCTTAATGGAGAAACCTTTGCCTGTGCATTTAAGAATATCTATACTTTCGGACCAACTTTTCGTGCTGAGAATTCCAATACAACAAGACATGCTGCAGAATTCTGGATGATAGAGCCGGAGATAGCCTTCGCCGATCTTGAAGATGATATGAGGCTGGCCGAGGACATGATTAAATATATGATAAAGTACGTGCTTGAGAAAGCTCCGGAAGAGATGGCCTTTTTTAACTCATTTATTGATAAGGGACTTATAGATCGTCTTACTCACGTTATGGAGTCGGATTTTGGAAGGGTCACATATTCCGAAGCAATTGAAATCCTAGAAAAGCAGAATGACAGTTTCCAGTATAAAGTTGAATGGGGATGTGATCTGCAGACTGAGCACGAAAGATATCTGACTGAGCAGGTATTCAAAAAACCGGTTTTTGTGACAGATTATCCAAAGGATATAAAGGCTTTCTATATGAAACAGAATCCGGATGGTAAAACGGTTGCTGCAATGGACTGTCTGGTACCCGGTATAGGAGAGATCATTGGGGGTTCTCAGCGTGAAGAAGATTACGACAAGCTTCTATCAAGGATTCAGGAACTGGGGATGGATGAGAAGCAGTATGAGTTTTATTTGGATCTGAGGAAGTACGGCACTGTCAGGCATGCCGGCTTCGGACTGGGCTTTGAAAGAGCCGTGATGTATATTACGGGAATGGAGAATATCCGTGACGTGCTTCCCTTCCCGAGGACTGTAAATAACTGCGAATTGTAAGGAAGCGGAGATATCATTTGAAGAAGAGATACACAAGGATCATTTCTTTTGTAATGTCTGTAATCATTCTGACAGCTTCAGAGGGTCAGCCTGTTTTTGCTGAAAAAAAAGACCAGCTTCAGCAAGATGCAGCCACTAATCAGAAAAAGCTAAACGAGGCTGAATCTGAGGCGGAGAGTCTGGAGACGGAGAAGGGAATGGCCGAGGAGGAGTTGGAGGCAGCCCAGGAGCAGCTCGTAAATCTTATTGCTTCAGTGGCAATTTTGGAAGGCGATATAGAGAGAAAGAAAGAAGAGATCGCCCAGGCCGAGATTGACTACGAGGAAGCAAAAAGGGAAGAAGAGCGTCAATATAACACAATGCGTGCGCGCATCAAGTATATGTACGAAAACGGAACCACCAGTTCGACGGAATATATTGATATCCTGCTGAATGCTGAGAGTCTGACTGATGCGCTGAATAAAGCGGCATATGCGGAAAAGCTCGCTGAATATGATAGAAATATGCTGAATAAGTTCATCAAGGCAAAGGAAGATGAGGCAGAGAGAAAGAAAGCACTGGAAGATGATCTGTCGGAGCTGGAGGAGGTTCAGATTGATCTTGAGCATAGCAGGGAGGACTTGAATGCAACGATCGAGGAGCAGCAGGCGACTATAGAAAACTTCAGCTCAAAACTGGCAGCTGCGAAAAGCGAGGCAAAAGCATACCAGAAAAAGATAGAAGAGGATAATGCTGAGATCGCCAGAATCGTAGCAGCAGAAAAGGAGGCCGCAAGAAAGAAGGCAGAAGAGGAGGCCCGTAAGAAAAAAGAAGCTGAGGAAGTAGCAAAGAAGGCAGCGCAGGAGGCTTCTAAAACAAAACAAGTGACTGAAAATCCGGCCGAGGAAACCGGAAAGGCCGAAGAGAAGACGACAAACTCAGAAAAAGAGAACGTAAATACATCAAAGCAAGAAACTGAGGAAAGGCAGGAAGAGAAGCAGGAAGAGAAGCAGGAAGAAGTGGAAGTGGAAGAGGAAGAACAGGAAGAACAGGAAGAAAACCATACAAGCAGCTCTTCATCTGGAGGAGGCAGGGGATCGGAGATAGCCTCATATGCCCAGAATTTTATCGGTAATCCGTATGTTGCGGGAGGAACCAGCCTTACAGATGGATGTGATTGTTCCGGCTTTACACAGGCGGTATACAGTCATTTCGGATACAGTTTACCCAGAAGATCAGATGATCAGGGGCATTATGGATCAGCTGTGGATGGTATGGAGAACGCCCAGCCGGGAGATATATTCTATTACGTCGGACACGTAGGAATATATATAGGAAACGGATATATAGTCCATGCATCCACTCCTTCAAGCGGGATTAAGATAACGCCTGCCACATATAGATCGGTTGCATCTATAAGAAGGATAGTATAATTATAATGTACAGTTTTGCTTCAAGAATAAGATTCAGTGAATGTGGAGCGGAAGGAAAGCTTACCGTGACATCTCTTCTGAATTATTTTCAGGATTGTTCTACCTTCCAGTCAGAGGATTTGGGCATAGGAGTAAAACCTCTTCATGAAAGAGGAACCCTGTGGGTGGTTAATTCCTGGCAGATAGATATAATAAAGCTTCCCGGGCTGGGTGATGAAGTTGAGACGGGCACTATCCCATATGATATTAAAGGTTTTTTTGGAAAAAGAAATTTTTTTATGAAGGATGAGAACGGAGAGTATCTTGCAAAAGCCGATTCACTTTGGACCTACATTTCAATGGATTCCGGTGCGCCGGAGCGTATACCTGAGGATATCCTGACTGGATATAAGATAGAGCCCAGACTGGATATGGATTATCAGGGAAGAAAGATAGCTTTCCCCAAAGATATTAAAGAGGAGACCTGTCGGAAGATAAGTATATCCGAACACCTTCTGGATGCAAATCATCATGTAAATAATGGCAAATATGTTGAATTGGCGGCGGGTCTTGTAAGTGAATCTGAAAGATCGGAGAGGATACGGGTAGAATACCACAGACAGGCCTTCTTTGGGGAGACCCTGTTTCCGTCATTACTTAGGGCTGATGACCGGACCGTTGTAAAACTGTCTGACGAGGAAGGCAGACCGTATACAGTTGTAGAATTTTCGCTATATTGAAGTGCATAATGCTTGTGCCGGAGGAATAAATTAATCGTGGAAGCAGGAAAAACCTTTGAATTGAAAATAAAAAGAATGACCCCGCAGGGGGCGTATCTTTCAGATGGAGAAAGTGATGTTCTTCTGCCTTCAAAACAGGTTCCGGAAGGCGCCGTTACAGGTGACGCCATTACGGTTTTTGTATACAGGGATTCCAAGGACAGGATCATATCAACGACCAGAAAACCTTTGATACAGCTTGGTGAAATAGCCAGGCTCAAGGTTAGGGAGATGACAGGCATAGGCGCTTTTTTGGACATTGGACTGGAACGGGATCTGCTTCTTCCGTTTCATGAGATGACAAAAACACCGGAAGAGGGAGATGAGGTACTTGTTGCCATGTATCTTGATAAATCCGGGAGACTATGTGCTACGGAGAAACTGTATGAATATCTGGAGAGTGATTCTTCATACAGGAAAGATGATGAAGTAACCGGTACATTATACGAGATCAGCAGGAACTTCGGAGCTTTTGTGGCTGTAGATGACAGGTATTCGGCGCTGATACCAGCTAAGGAATTTGGAAATGAGGCTAAAGCCGGAGACCAGGTGACCTGCCGGGTGACGGGAGTCAAACCGGATGGCAGGCTGAATCTGAGTCTCAGAAAGAAGGCTTATCTGCAGATCAATGATGATGCAGAAAAGATTATAGGCATGATCAGGGATAATGGTAAACTGGATTTTACGGAAAGAGCTGAGCCGGAGCTTATCAAGGAAAGAACCGGTCTGTCAAAGGCAGCATTTAAAAGGGCGATAGGACACCTTTTGAAAGAAAAAAAGATATACTTAAAAGAGGATGGGATATATGAAAGAGATCAGAAGGAGAAATGACGTAGACGAAAAAATTTGACATAATAGTAAAAATATGGTTTAATCCCTGCGAAACTAGGATAAGGATAAAAAGGAGGCAAAGAAATGAAGATAGAAAACATTAAAGACATCGACAAATTTTTTAAGGTTGTAGATGAATGCAAAGGAAAGGTAGAACTGGTTACTGGAGAGGGCGACAGACTGAATCTCAAGAGCAAGCTGTCACAGTATGTATCTATGGCGAACATATTCTCAGATGGAGTGATAAAGGAGCTGGAGCTTGTAGCTTATGAGCCTGAGGATATTGATAAGCTTGTAAACTATATGATCAATCAATGATCGCTTTCAGAAGATTATATTAGTGAAGTATTCAGACAGGGGAGGTATCCCCTGTCTGATTCTGTATATGGAAGAATTAACAAATACAATTCCTAAAATCAGAGATAAGTGCTAAGATAGGTATGATCAATTATTTTCAGGAACAGGATACCGTTATCGTCTGCCTTTAGATGTTAAGCCTGAGGCACGGCTTAACTTCAGGATATGGATCCTGCGTGAGACAAAATAATCTGTAAAATAAAGGAGGTATTTCATGTATTACATAGGTGTTGACTTAGGAACATCCGCAGTGAAACTTCTTCTCATGGATTCTGACGGAACCATAGAAAACATTGTTTCAGAGAAGTATCCAATAGCTTTTCCTCACCCGGGATGGTCTGAACAGGAGCCTGATGACTGGTGGAAAGCCGTAAAGAAGGGCATACCAGAGCTTGTTTCCGGAATAGATGCTTCAAAAGTGGCCGGTATCTCGTTTGGAGGACAGATGCATGGGCTGGTTGTTTTGGATGAGAATGATAAGGTAATCCGTCCAGCTATCCTTTGGAATGACGGAAGGACACAGAAAGAGACGGATTATCTGAACAACTCCATAGGAAAGGAAAAGCTTTCAGAATATACGGCAAATATAGCCTTTGCAGGCTTTACCGCACCTAAGATTTTGTGGATGAAGGAAAACGAGCCTGAAAACTTTGCCCGGATAAAGAAAATCATGCTGCCAAAGGATTATATAGCATATATGCTTACGGGAGTACACTGCACAGATCCTTCTGATGCCTCTGGGATGCTGCTTTATGATGTAAAGAATCGAAGATGGTCTGAGGAAATGTGTGAAATCTGCGGAATAGACAAGGCAATGCTGGCTACAGTCTATGAGTCATATGAGAAAGTCGGAACATTGAAGCCAGATGTAGCATCTGAACTGGGACTATCTGAATCAGTCATAGTAGCCGCTGGTGCCGGAGACAATGCTGCAGCTGCGGTTGGAACCGGTACCGTTGGGGAGGGCCTGTGTAATATAAGCCTCGGTACATCGGGCACTATTTTCATTTCAAGCCACGAGTTTAAGGTTGACTCGTTCAATTCAATTCATTCTTTTGCTCATGCAGATGGATACTATCATCTTATGGGATGCATGCTCTCAGCTGCGTCATGCAAGGCCTGGTTTTTGGAGGATATACTGAAGACTGATGACTATGCAGGCGAGCAGGGACGCATTTCAGAAGAGATGCTTGGAAATAATAATATTTTCTTTATGCCGTATCTTATGGGTGAGAGATCTCCTTATAATAATCCCGATGCCAGGGCTGCTTTTATTGGAATGTCTATGGACAGCACAAGGACAGATATGCTCCAGGCTGTTATGGAAGGTATATGCTTCGGTATCAGGGATTCCTATGAGGTAGCAAAGGCGCTGGGAATAAATGTAAAAAGGACACGGATTTGTGGAGGAGGATCGAGAGGAGAGCTTGCCAAGAAGATGATGGCGGATATTCTGAATATAGACGTGGATGTCCCGGCAAACGATCAGGGTCCGTCAATGGGAGGTGCGATCCTTGCAGCCGTGGCAGCGGGAGAATATGAATCAGTTGAGGATGCTGCTGCAAAGATCGTTAAAATGGAGGGTACCATACACCCGGATCCCGAAACAGCTGAAAAATATGAGAGAAAGTATCAGAGATACAGGAGACTTTATCCGCTTCTGAAAGATTGGTACTGATTGACATAAAATTGGTTGCAAGAATATGTATACAAGGGTATAATATCTTCGGGTATTTGCATTGAGAGGCGGAAATGAAGGGGTTTTTTAGTTACGACAGCGGTTTCTTCAGAGTTTTGGATAAAATCGGAAGCCTGTTTGTACTTAATATGCTGACCCTCCTTTGCTCAATACCAATAATAACTATTGGAGCAGCTTTTACCGCATTGTACTATGTTACGATGAAAATGGTAAGAGATGAAGAAACCTATGTAACAAAGGACTATTTCAGATCCTTTAAGCAGAATTTCATTCAGAGCACGGTGATATGGCTGGTTTTGCTCGTGACCGGGGGGATTCTGGTTTTTGATTATAGACTTATGGCGTTGAACAGGGAAATCCTCGCGCCTGCACGTGTGATAATGATACTTACTCTGTCAGGCGGGGTTTTTCTGGCTGTGGAGCAGGCGTATGTTTTCCCTGTTTTGGCCAAGTTTTATAATACCACAGGTCAGACCATGAAGAATGCGTTTATTATGGGGATAAGGCATTTCCCGAAGACTGTTGTGATAATATTTATTAATCTGGCCTTCCCTGCGATAACGCTGGTCGGATTGTTACGAAATGGAAAAAGCCTACTGGCTCCTTTGTATATTTGTCTGGGATTTGCCGTCACGGCCTATACAAATTCGTTTATATTTGTAAAGATTTTTGATCAGTATATTCCGATTGAAACGGGTGATAGTTCGGAGAGCGCCGGGGATAATTATGATGAAACCGGTGCATGAACGGATAGTAAAATATGGCAAAGAAATCGAGATCTAGTATCAGTAACGGATTCAATCTTATAAACATCACTCAATGGGCGATACCTACGGCTATTCTTTTCGCTTATGTGTTGGTGACTCTGTATAGCTTTTCGTCTGATATGAGGGCCGATGCAAAATACACAGTGAGACAGAAAATATCAGATTATAACGATCTTCTAATTATTTCCTTCAATGCAAAGATGGATATGACAAGATCAGTAGCGTCTGCCATGTCGGATGTAGTTTCGGAAGAGATGGAAAGAGGAGAGTCTGTGAATCAGATCATGGAAAAGGCAATAAAGCCTACTCTTGATCATGCGCTTTCTGCTGACGCCAAACTATTTGATAAAGACGGCAAGGGATTATCAGTTTCCGGAAAGGAAGTCACTCAAAATGATAAACAGGCTTTGGATAAATGTATAGAAGAAAAGATCATCGTTTATTCTGAGCCCTTTGAGGAAGACGGTTCGTGGTATGTAGATATACTATCACCTGTCATAGGGCCTTCCGGAGAGGTAAATTATGCTCTTGCATATACTTTTATCACAGATGTATTCAGCAGCATCCCGACAACCAGTAAGTTTGACGGAAGAACCTGCTATGCTCTGATCGGGAGTGACGGGACCATCGTCAGCGTTGCAGGAAGGAACATTCTTGAAAAAGGGGATAATATCTTTGACTCAGATAATATTTCCATTGCAACTGCTACGGAAAGCCGGACAAAGAGTAATCTGACTAATCACAATGCCGGATATACCGACTGTACAACAGCCGGAGAAGACAGAGTTATGGTTTACGATCCGGCGGCTTATGCTGGCCTTTCAGTGGCTTGTGTTGTGACTCAGTCATATGTTGATAATGAGGTACATTCAACTTACGGAGATATGGAGAGTATACTTGTGAGGGTCGTGGTGGCGATGATATCGTTCTTTGTTGCTATCCTGGCGATCAATCTTGCAAATAAAGCTGTAAACACAAGACATAATCAGACTCTACAGGAAAAAGCGGAAACAGATCTACTAACTGGCCTTCTTAATAAAATATCAACGGAGCAGAAGGTTACAGACTATCTTGCCGAGGCAAAAACCAAGGAACAGAGTGCGATCTTATTCCTTATCGATATAGATAATTTCAAGAAAGTTAATGACACTATGGGTCACGCTTTCGGTGACGAACTTCTTGCCGGTCTGGGAGTCGGACTATCTACTCTTTTTAGGGCGACGGATATCGTGGGACGTATAGGAGGCGATGAGTTTCTTGTGCTTATGAGAAATATCGTTCCTGATGAGGAGACCAAGAAGAGAGAGGCCGAGAAGCTGCTTAGATTCTTTAGGGATTTTAAGGTTGGAGAATATGTACAGTACAGGTGTACGGCATCGATAGGAGGGGCCGTATTCAGCCAGGATGGTGGCAACTTTGATGAATTGTATAAAGCAGCAGACACGGCTATGTACGAATCCAAAAGGCATGGAAAAAACCGAGTGGCCTATTATGGTGAGGAGCTTGAGGGACCCGTGATCGAACTTGGCCGACATTAATTATTACTAAAAATCGTTAAGTATTTTTGTTTAGTGTGCGTATTGGTTTAATTCAGGCAAATTGTTATACTTTTACCGTTGGGGCATCATTAGTAAACCCGGCGGTTTTGTTTTTTGTATAAACAGTATATTAGGAGGTTAGTTGTATCATGGCAAGTCTTTCGTTAAAGGATATCTGTAAGGTATATCCCAATGGATTCGAAGCGGTAAAGAATTTTAATCTTGAGATCCAGGATAAGGAGTTTATTATCTTCGTTGGTCCTTCAGGATGCGGTAAGTCTACCACACTTCGTATGATAGCAGGACTTGAGGAAATTTCGTCCGGTGAGCTTAAGATTGGAGACAGACTTGTAAACGATGTGGAGCCCAAGGACAGGGATATCGCAATGGTGTTCCAGAATTATGCTTTGTATCCTCATATGACAGTTCGTGATAACATGGCATTCGGTCTCAGACTTAGAAAAGTTCCAAAGGAAGAGATAGATAAGATGGTTAAGGAAGCTGCCAAGATATTGGATCTTACCAATCTTCTTGACAGAAAGCCTAAAGCCCTTTCCGGAGGACAGAGACAGAGAGTTGCTATGGGACGTGCAATAGTCCGTAACCCCAAGGTCTTTCTAATGGACGAGCCTCTTTCAAATCTAGATGCAAAACTTCGTGTACAGATGAGGACTGAGATTGCAAAGCTTCATCAGAAGCTTGGAACTACTATTATATATGTTACACACGACCAGACAGAAGCCATGACTTTGGGTGATCGTATAGTAGTTATGAAGGATGGTATTGTCCAGCAGGTAGATACGCCCCAGAATCTTTATGACAAGCCCACAAATCTTTTTGTAGCTGGATTTATGGGATCTCCTCAGATGAATTTCCTTGACGCTTCGGTAAAGAAGGACGGAGATAATGTTACTCTGGAGTGTGCAGGTCATTCCATACCGCTTCCTCCTGCTAAGGCAAAGAAGCTTATTGAGGGCGGGTATGAAGGCAAGACGGTTACTTTTGGTATCAGACCAGAAGATGTATATGATTCGGAAGTTACGATCAACACGCTACCCGCAGGCGCTGTGTTTGAAGCAAAGATCAATGTGTATGAGCTTCTCGGAGCAGAGGTATTCCTGTACTTTGATCTTGCTGACTTCCCGATGACAGCAAGGGTCGATCCCAGAACAACAGCAAGACCCGGAGATACAGTGAAGTTTGCGATAGATGTGGAAAAGATCCATGTATTTGATAAAGAAACCACAAATACCATAACGAACTGATAATCAAATGATGAATTGACAGTATGGAGACCGCACATCTGACCGATGTGCGGTTTTTTATACTTGACGAACAGATGATAGGGTGCTATTGTTTTATTAGCACTCTGCCGATTTGAGTGCTAATAACGCCAGGAGGAAATGACAGATGGCTGTACTCCCGATATACAATATTTTGGCTTTGCCGGATTGCAATATTTATTTTAAGAATGATTTTTTCAGCAAAACAGTAGGACGTGAGCCTAAAGCGGATGACAGGGTGACTCTTATCGTACAGAAGGAGAATATAACTAAGGATGATTTTGAAAATGATTCATTTTATCCGATAGGTCTTTCCGGTATAGTGACAGAGGTCAGCTCCAATGGATACTTTATTGTCCACACCAGATCAAGGGTAAATATAGATGAAGTAACGGTATATCACGATAAGTCAATAGATATTAATATAAGCAAAAGAGAGGATATAGATGATGCAGATAAAGAGCTTTTATCACGAAAGCTAAAGGAGATAAAAGCATCACTTTCAAAGTATGCCGAGAATTTCCAATGGGTAGCAGCAACCAGGGCCTATATCGCCCAGTGGACAAGCCTCTCAGAGATTGCATCTGCCATGAGTCCATGGATAATGAATTCCAATGATGAGAGATATGCTCTTCTGGCAGAGGATTCTATAGCAAAGCGCAATGAAATGCTGGAAAAGCTGATATATGAGAATCTTGAGATGACTCGTATTGATAATGAGGCAAAGAGTGCCCAGGAAGCAGATTACCAGAAGATTTACAGGGAAAATGCAATAAAAAAACAAATGGATTATCTCCAGAAGGAACTGGACGAGATGCATCCGGAAGAGATATCTGATATAAGAAGACTGGAGATTAAACTAAACGAATCGGAAATGAATGAAACTGCAAGAAAAGAGGCAGTAAAATTACTTCGCCGTCTTAAGCAGGAGGGCCAGGCGTCACAGGAGTCGGGAATGTTGCTGGATTATCTGGATTTTTTAATCGGTTTACCCTGGAAAAAGCAGAAATTCAGAAAGATTTCTCTTGATGACGCAAGAAAGATACTTGACAAGGATCATTATGGATTGAAAAAAACAAAACGCAGGATCATAGAGCAGATTGCTGTTATGAACCTTAAGAAAGAACAATCGGGATCAATTATCTGTTTTGTTGGAGCACCCGGAACTGGCAAGACATCCATAGCTTCTTCTATCGCCAAAGCATTGAAACGTAAGTATGTACGGGTGTCACTTGGGGGTGTGCGGGATGAAGCAGATATAAGGGGCCATAGGAGAACATATATCGGATCTATGCCGGGACGTATAATGGACGGAATAAGCAAAGCCGGGGCATCCAATCCTGTAATGGTACTGGATGAGATAGATAAATTATCCGTAAGCTACAACGGAGATCCTGCAGCCGCATTATTGGAGGTTTTAGACCCTGAGCAGAACAATACCTTTACAGACCATTATTTAAATGTTCCATATGATTTATCAGATGTACTCTTTATCTGTACAGCAAACAGCCTTGATACTATACCCGAGCCGTTGATAAACCGTATGGAGATTATTCAGTTTAACGGATATACTCCTATAGAAAAGTTTCAGATAGCAAGAAAGCATCTGATTCCCAAGGCCATGAAGGATGTAGGGATCAAATCAAGAAATCTGGATATTTCGGATGAAGCTTTGAATTCGATTATTTCAGATTACACCAGAGAAGCCGGAGTTCGTGGATTGAAAAAAAGGATTGATACACTTTGCCGGTCCGTTGCTGTAAAAATAGTGGAAGGCAATGGAAAAAGCCTTAAGGTAGGATCAGATTCTCTTAGAGACCTGTTGGACATGACTCCGATCCCTCACGACATTGTGGATCAAAAAACTGCTCCTGGCGTAGTCACGGGTTTGGCTTGGACACAGGCCGGAGGAGAGATATTGTTTATTGAAACACTTCTTACAAAGGGCAAGGGAAATATAGTTATTACCGGACAGCTGGGAGATGTTATGAAAGAGTCAGCACAGATAGCGATATCCCTTGTCAAGGCAATGTATCCGACAAGAGCAGCTGAATTTGACAGAAATGATCTGCATATTCACGTGCCTGACGGGGCTACGCCGAAGGACGGACCGTCAGCGGGTATAACGCTCACGACAGCTTTGGCATCGCTTATAAATGGGGTAAGCGTAGATCCCCGCATCTGCATGACCGGGGAGGTATCTCTGGAGGGCAAAGTAAAACCTATAGGTGGATTGCCTGAAAAGCTTATGGCTGCCCAAAGAGCAGGCTGTACAAAAGCTTTCATTCCAAAGGATAATGAGGGTGATCTAAGGGATGTGGCGACAGAAGTAAAAGAAGTTCTTGAGATCATTCCTGTAGAATATGTCACCGATGTATTGAAAAAGACAGGTATAAGGATGCCAAGGAAGTCCGGTGGAGCAAGAGTCAAAAAGAGATAATAGAAAAAGCCATGACGGATATATCGACTGTCATGGCTTTTCTTTTCAATGGGACCGTGCGGGCTCGAACCGCAGACCTCCTGCACGTCAAGCAGACGCTCTCCCAGCTGAGCTACGACCCCTGAAATAAGAGACCTATTCAGTATAATACAATTACAGGCAGCCAGGCAAGAAATTTTTTCTTGCATTCGAAGTGGCTTGTGTGTATAATATCATTCGTTCCAAATATATGGTGGGCTGTCGCCAAGCGGTAAGGCAACGGACTCTGACTCCGTCACTTCGAAGGTTCGAATCCTTCCAGCCCAGTAGATTGAAACTTCCCATTTTTGGGAAGTTTCTTCTATGTTAGAATATAGTTTATAATTGCATTGAGGAATTATAAGGATTCATAAGAGGAGCTGGAATATGAGAGGATTCACAAGGAAAACCGCATTTATGGCTGTATTAGTGCTGACGATATTTTTGATTTCCTGCAGCAATGAAAAAAACGAGATCACACTTCCGACGGATGAAAGTGTGGGAGAGTCAGAAGAGCAATCTACACAGGAAACAACAGCTGTAAAACCGATATCAGGAAATGATTCACAGAGCGAAGAGAAAAGCGTCAGTTCTGACAGCAAGGAAAAGATAATATATCCTGACAGATCATATGCGGATGAATCGGATGATAAGCTTGCTCTTTCATCTGCTGATAATTTCTTTAGAAGCAGGACCACTGATGAAAAAAGCGGGGACATCGTAGATATGTCCGTATACTTTGGCGATGAACGCATAATAAAGATTGTAACTGAAGATTATGGGTCCGAAGGAAGGCTGGAGAGTGAATATTATTATAAGGGTGACGATGTTGCCTATATTAGGCAGAAAAAAACCGATGTTTTCGGAACGGTTTCTTTACCTTCAGATGTAGATCTGGAAGATACAGAGTCCGACTATGTAAGCGAAGTCATTGATGATGCGCAAAAAGCGATAAAAGAGGCCGGTAAACAGAAGGCTATGACTTTGCTTTACGGCTATGTAGGAGATGAGCAGGGTGGGGTTCTGAAAAATGTACAGGTGAAGCTTAGAAATGTTGCAGGAGATTATAACGATGAAACAATGACTGACGGGGACGGTTATTATTCTTTTATGGTTCCGCAAGAAGATGATACATATAATCTAAGCTATTTTTATGATAACTGTGCAGTCAGTACTCTGAATGACGTGCATATTATACAGGGGATCCCTGAATATTCTTTGGGGAGGGAATACGTGGCGCCGGAAGGGCAGGGTGTTCACGATACCGATGTATACCTTATGAATGTGAAAGCAAAATCTCCTGTGAAGCTTAAAGATAATGAATATGCTGCAGTACTCACATCGGATAGTAATATAATGACAATGGTGCTTGTAAATACGGATGATCAGGATCTGGAAAAAGGAACTCAGGTAAAGTTTGATCCTTCAAAGACTGAAAACGGATATGCGTTGTTTGTGGAAGACAGCGAGTATATCTCAAAGGAAGATATGGCGGGAACTATAGGCCGTACTTATATGACAGTCACCATATATAATAATAAGGGTATTGTTGCAGCTTATCGTGAGCCATCGGGCAGACTGGGTACACTTTGGAAGGTCTGTACAGTTAATCATGACGGAGAAATATCAATCTCAGGACTGATGTATACGGATTCTAAGGGATGGATCGGACTTTGATCAGTGATCACAGATAAAGAAGAGATAGCAGGGGCACGGTTATAACGGAAAGGATCGTTGACATTGCTATCATCTTGTTACAGTAGTTACCCTTGTGAGCATACTGCTCAGCCAGCATTCCTGTCAGAGCGGCGATCGGCATACTGGCGGTAAGGCAGCATATCTTTACTATTGCTGCATCGAAAGGCAGCATACGAAGCATAAGAATTCCAATTCCCGGGACAATGAGATTGCGTAAGAGTATATACAAGTAGATGTTTTTGTCTGTAAAGACTGTCCTAAGATCCATCTGCGCGAGTGAGCCCCCGATTAAAAGCATGGACAGAGGTATGCAGGCATTTCCCATATATGAAAAGAAGTTTCCGACCGTATCAGGTATTGGTATTCCCGATAGATACAAAATGATCGCTATCATACTTATTACAGTACCTGAATTAAATATCAGCTTAAAAGAAAATCCCTTATGGCCTTTTGTTTTTGGCATAGCGATATAAATACCCAATGTATAAGCAACAATATTGAAAAGAAGCATATAAAAAATAAGATAAATAACATACTCATCGCCAAAGAGTGCCTTTACCACAGGTATTCCGAAAAAACCCAGATTTGACAGAAAAAGCATTAGCTGCTCTAGTTTCAGTTCTTGTATATCTTTTTTTCCGATCCTGCTTTTTAAAAAGAAAAAAACATAGCTTGCCAGGATAAAAAATGTATAAAATACCAGCGCTGAAATAAAGTTTTGTAATGTCAGGTTTTCACTGTCTGAAGGCCGGTCTCCTGCTATTGCAGAGATTACAAGACATGGATTCAGGACATTCACTACGATTTTACTTATCTGATGCTGACCGATATCGTCAAACACCTTCATTCTAAAGGCGGCATAACCCGTCATCATCATCGCAAACAGCATAAGCATCTGGAAGAAAAGGAGTAAAGTATTCATCTGACAGAATCTCCGAATAATATCACTGAATGTTAAAATAGCTTCGTAAAATACTTGCAAATACGACCGGGGCGTCTGAAAACGGAAAATGCCCTGCGCCTTCTATTAATGCGAGTCCCGCATTTGGCATCAATTTTTCCATAAGCTCTCCGTCGCTGACCGGAGTAGCAGTATCTGCACTTCCCCAGATCAGCAGAGTATCAGGAGTTACTTCTTTTAATAACGGGGTAAGATCTTCATTTATTGCTTTAACCATACATTCCCGCATAAGGGGTGTTGCGGCTCTGTAGTCTGCTGAGCCATGGGTTTCCTTATAATGCTCTATCTGTTTATCCGACATGAAATGTTTGGCGATTTTAAACAGTTTTTGCTTTCTTTTTGCTGCTTCTGAAAGATCATGCCGTACTCCCGCTGAATCAATCAGAACAATACTGTCTATATTTAGTGGGAGTTCCTTTCTTGCCATCAGCTTGATTATGATACGACCGCCAAAGCTGTGTCCCATCAGGGTGAGAGATGAAACACCTATGGATTCTATAAAAGCAAGAGTAAAGTCTGTAAAACCGTCAAGATCCCAGGATTCCGGAGGCTCTGGCGTATCTCCTCCAAAACCCGGCAGATCAAGCAGGATCACCCGATACCTACCTGATATGGTATCGGATACTATCCTGTACAGGCTGGCTTTAGCCATCCAACCCGGCAGCACAAGTACAACAGGAGCATCAGCAGTTCCGTATTCCTCGTAATATGTTTGTATGCCATTTACATCTATCCTCATAACCAGGTAGATTATACCACAGACATACATTTTGTGTTATACTTCTATAGCCAATCTAAAATTGCTTTCAGTGTATGAATGTTTGTATTATTTTGCAGCTTCGGCGTAGTAGTTGCACAGATCGAAATATAGAGGGAAAATTGCTTTGGATAGAAAATACAGTAAATCAGTAGGCGATATAATTAAGATCAAATCCGATTTTTTTGAAAAAAACGAAGAAATGCTAAAGCTGTCTTCACATCAGGCGGAAGCCCTGCTTATACAGCCTAAGAGAACAGAGTGCAAGATATGTCATAGTCCTGTCGGCGTGAATGCCGGTCAGACGGAGTTGTATCACAGTCAACGGATGAGCTATTATATGTGCCCTGAATGCGGCCACGTTAATTCCGAGTATTTGGATAATGATGATTTCGCATCAAGGGTATATATCGATGATGACTATCTTGCGAACTATTCTGAGGAAGACAGGAAGCAATATGAAAAAAGGCGTGACACGATATATATTCCGAAGGCCGAATTTCTGATAGATGCCTTAAAAAAGGACGGCATAAAAATAAAGGACATTCGGATTCTGGATGACGGCGCCGGATCTGGATACTTTGTTTCCGCGCTGAAGAAGCTGGGCATAGAACAGGTAGACGGAATAGAGATATCTGAACCGCAGGTGCAGTTTGCCAACACCATGAACGGAGAAGACATATTAACACAGGTTGATGCGCCGGATATTGCATCTATTATAGAAACGGCGGATGTTAACGTGGCAACATTCATTGGTGTTTTGGAGCATATTACAAATCTTGACGACATATTATCCGCAATAAAAAAGAACAGACGTATACGGTATGTATACTTTTCTGTACCGATGTTTTCCTTAAGCTGTGTTTTTGAGGCAGCGCATCAGAACTGTTACAATCGTCATGCAGGAGGGACGCATACGCATTTATTTACGGAAAGCTCTGTCGCCTATATGGCAGAGAGCATTGGTTTTGCCGAATATGCGACATGGAAGTTCGGATCAGATATGATGGATCTATATCGCATGATATGCGTTTGTCTTGATCAGAACGATAATATGAGACTTCGCCGTGAGTTTTCGGACAGGTTCTTACCAATGCTTGATGAGATGCAGAATGTTGTTGACCGACATGAACAGGCATCGGAAATACATATGATAATAAAGAGGAAGATATGATCTGCCTAATTATTTCTCTCATAGTCATTATATATGCGGCACAGATTCTCCTTTATGCCGTGCATATGTTCCAACAGAACGGATATAAAAACAAAGTGCATGCCTCCTGGATCCTAAAAAACTACGGAAGGCATTTTACAAAGTGCTTTGCTGAAGGAAAAGCCAAAAAACCCCTGGTGTTTACGCCGAGGGTAATAAGGCTTCTTATCACGACGGTTCTCTGGTTTCTTATTATATGCATAATAAACAGGTTTTTCGGAAACCAGTATTCTTTGCTTCTGATCGCTGTCTTATATGCTCTTGTGATGGCTCCCTTTGCCCCCATTATTTCCAATATAATAAATAAACCCATAGAGGAAACTATAGCAAAGGGTTTCAGGAACAGAGCAGTAAAATCTCTTGCTGATATGCCTGATATCAAAGTTATCGGGATCACCGGTTCTTATGGAAAAACTTCCGTGAAGTTTTATCTTAAAGAATTGCTTTCTTCGAAATATGAAGTTCTTGCTACTCCGGAGTCATATAATACCCCTATGGGGGTCACGAAAACTATTAATGATATGTTGCGTCCGACCCATCAGTATTTTATCTGTGAAATGGGAGCAAGGAATGTCGGTGATATCAAAGAGCTTTGCGATATAGTGCATCCGGATTATGGAATAGTGACATCCATAGGTCCTCAGCATTTGGAAAGTTTCAAATCTATTGAAAATATACAGAGCACAAAATTTGAGCTTCCCGATGCAGTATATGAAAAGACAAAGGAAGAAGGCAGGATATTCCTTAATCAGGATAATGAGAATATAAGCTCATATAATAAATATAATGGAGCAGTGACATATTCCCTTAAGGGAATCGGCAGATATAACGCGACGGAGATAAAGACCGGAAGAAACGGAACAGAATTCACTGTTACGGCTCCGAATGGTGATATGCAGAGATACAGTATGCGTCTTGTTGGTGAGCATAATGTCATAAATGTTACAGGGGCTATCGCTGTAAGTCATACCCTCGGTATTTCCCTAAAGGAGCTTGTGATCCCTGTTAGAAGACTGGCTCCGGTAGAGCATAGACTTAACCTTATAGACCAGGGGGAACTTCTGATTATAGATGATGCGTATAATTCGAACCCTTCGGGAGCAAAGGCAGCACTTGAAACACTGGCGATGTTTGACGAAGATATAAAAGTGGTGATAACACCCGGAATGGTGGAACTCGGGGAGGAACAGGATAGGCTGAACCGGGAGTTTGGTTCTGAGATAGCAGATAATGCCGATTACGCTGTAATAGTTGATAACAGGAATACAAATGCGATTAAGCAGGGCCTTTTGGATAAAGGATTTCCGGAAGAAAAAATATGGGTGGCGTCGTCCTTTAACGATGCCATGGCATTTGTTAAGCGAATACCGGGAGAAGCACACAAGACTGTGCTTATCGAAAATGATCTGACGGATAATTATTAGTCAAACCTTAAATATAAATGGGAGGCGCAGATGAAAATAAGGGTAGGAGTGATATTCGGCGGGAGATCAGTGGAGCATGAGGTCTCGATAATATCGGCTCTTCAGGCAATGGCGAATCTGAACAAAGAGAAGTATGAAGCTACAGCTATATATCTTACAAAAGACAACGAACTTTATGTAGGCGGGGAAACAGGGAATATCGAATCATACAAAGACATACCGGCTTTGCTAAAAATCTCGCAGAGAGTTATCCCCGTGAAAGAAAATGGACACTATTTGCTTGTGGCATATCCTCAAAGGCTGTTTGGTATGAAACCGATAGAGCTGGATATCGTACTGCCTATTGTTCACGGTACCAATGTGGAAGATGGTACCCTTATGGGATATATCAAAACCTGGGGGATTCCCTTTGCCGGATGCGATGTGACGAGCGCCGCTGTCGGTATGGACAAGTACATAATGAAAACTGTCTTTGAGGATAATGATATACCAGTATTGCCATGTAGAAGATATACAACTAAAGATTATAAGGACCTTGACAAACTCATTGCCGATATTGAGGGAGCAATCGGTTACCCTGTGATAATAAAACCTGTAAATTCAGGATCTTCTGTCGGGATATCGATAGCACATGATAAAGAAGGACTCATAAAGTCACTTGACAGTGCATTTACCTTTTCAAATACCATCATAGCCGAGCATGCCATAATGGAGCTGAAGGAGATAAACTGTTCTGTTTTGGGAGATGCGGATGAGGCAAAAGCTTCCCTGTGTGAAGAGCCATATCATTCGAATGAAATACTATCATATGAAGATAAATATATGTCCGGAGGAAAAAGCTCAAAGACTGGAGGTTCTTCTAAGGGTATGGCATCGGTTGCAAGAACAATACCTGCCCCTATACCGGATGATATGACAAAACGGATCAGGGAGTTAGCCGTTCGTGCATTTCAATGCTTAAATTGCAGCGGAGTAGTACGGTTTGATTTTATGATAGACGGGGCGACGGGAGAATTATATCTGAATGAGATAAATACTATACCCGGATCACTTTCTTTCTATCTGTGGGAACCGACAGGGCTTTCCTACGAAAGACTTTTGGACAGACTGATAGAGCTTGCTATGAAGCGCAGACGTGACGAAGAAAGGGTTACCTTCAGTTTTGAGACGAACATACTGAATCAAACAAGCCTTAATGGCCTGAAGGGTTCAAAGGGGTCCGGGACATGATAAGGCTTATAATCGTTCTGCTATTTGTAGTATCTTTTTTACTGGTTTCGCTTATACTTATTCCCATAGGATATCTTATAGGTCTATTTGATATGCCATCGCGAGACAGGTATGCACAGGTAATGATCTCCTGGGCCTTCGGGGTTGTAGGATTTCTGGCAGGAGCCAGAGTAACGGTAAAAGGAAAGGAAAGCGTGCCTAAAGAAGAGGCCGTGCTGTATGTCGCTAATCACAGAGGTTTTTTTGATATAGTCCTGCTGTATGCGCAGATGTTCAGGGCAACGGCAATAGTATCTAAGAAAGAGATAAAAAGAGTTCCAATCTTAAGCTGGTGGATGATCCTGATGCGATGCCGATTTATGGACAGGAAGGATTTGAAACAAAGTCTTCAGGTAATCCTCGGATGCATAGAAGATGCCAAAAGCGGGATATCTATATTGATTTATCCTGAGGGCACAAGATCAAAAGGAGAATCTGAACTGGATATGAATCCGTTTAAGGAGGGATCCTTTAAAATTGCAATAAAATCCGGAATTAAAATAGTTCCCGTGGCCATTCACGGAACAAGGGAGATACTTGAGAGACAGTTTCCGCGGATAAAGTCCAACAAAGTCACAATCTCTTATGGCAATCCGGTAGATCCTGGAGTACTTGATAAAGAGCAGATAAAGCATATTGCTCAAATTTGTCAGGACGATATACGAAGAATGCTCGAAGCGGAGCAGGAAAGATAGTAGACGATGCTGATAAAGAAAGCCCGGGTCATAGATCCTGTAAATCATATAGATGAAATTTTGGATATATGCATATCAGATGGCATCATAACAAAGCTGGGAAAGAATCTGGCCGGGACTTCCGGTGATGATATAGATGCACGTGGACTTACAGTATCCCCAGGATTTGTAGATGTCCATTCGCATTTCAGGGATCCGGGGCAGACAGAAAAGGAGACGCTTCATACAGGCGCGCTCGCTGCGGCGGCGGGAGGATATACTTCTGTAATATGCATGGCAAATACCACCCCTGCCGTGGACAGCATAGAAATCCTGGATGATATATTAAAAAGGGCGAGTAAGGAGAAAATAAAAATATATCAGGCTGCTTCATTGACCATAGGCCGGGAAGGCAGATGCCTTACAGATATGGCAGGACTTTTCAGGGCCGGGGCAGCAGGGTTTACCGATGATGGGTCTCCTGTTGTAAATGCCGGGCTTGTAAAAAAAGCTATGGAAGAAGCCGCCGGTCTGGGAGCGGTGATAAGTTTCCATGAGGAGGATCCCCAATATGTATGGGAGGCTGGCATTAATAGTGGCAGTGTGGCTAAATCATTGGGGCTAAAGGGTGCTGACCGGAAAGCTGAATACATAATGACAGAACGTGATCTGAAAATGGCGCTGGAAGCAGGATCCAGGACAGATATTCAGCACATCTCAGCAAAAGAGACTGTGGATATTATAAGAAGATACAAGGGCAGGGACAGCAAAGGGCTGATACACGCGGAGGTGACACCCCATCATTTTTCTCTCACGGAAGACGCTGTTACCAGGTATGGAAGTCTTGCAAAAGTCAATCCTCCGCTGCGTACTGAGGAAGACCGGCAGGCAATTATAGCTGGTATCGTTGATGGTACTATTGATCTGATCGCCACAGATCATGCCCCTCATACAGATTATGAAAAAGGAAAAGGGCTCAAGGAAGCGCCATCTGGTATGACAGGTCTTGAGACGGCTTTTGCACTTGGGATTACTGAACTCGTGGATAAAGGCTATATTTCACTGACCCGTCTTATAGAGCTTATGAGTGTGAATCCTGCAAAACTCTATGGAATAAAAGCCGGTAATCTGAGTGTCGGGAATCCGGCAGATATAACTATATTTGATCCTAAAGCTGTCTGGACCGTAAAAAAGGGAGAGATGCACTCTCGTTCAGAAAACACCCCGTTTATCAATATGACCCTTCACGGAAAGATAATGTATACGATAGCTGATGGGAAAAAGATATATTCTGCAGAAGAGCACACATATCCGGAGAGAAATTCATGACAGGTGAGCTCGTACTTAGAAAAAAAGCGAAGATAAAGAGAAAAACTCTTTTAGCTCCGGATATATACAGGATCACGTTTGAAACAGATATATGCAGGGGGGCAAAACCGGGACAGTTTGTTTTGGTATATCCGAAGGATGGATCAAAACTCCTTGGACGACCATTTTGCATAGCAGATACGACAGCTGAGTATATGGACATAGTATTCCGTGTCGTCGGGGAAGGTACCCGGGAGATATCATCCTGTACGGTAGGGGATATGCTTGAAATAGAAGGACCACTGGGCAGGGGATATCCATTTGATAATGATAAGATTTCGGGCAGGACGATCGCTCTTCTTGGGGGTGGTCTGGGAGCCCCATCCCTGTTGTTTCTTGCCAGAGAGTTGGCTGAGGCAGGTTCTGCAGCAGAGACTGCAGCTTACTTAGGATACAGAGATAAGGGCTTCAAGTGTTTTCTGGCTGATGATTTCAGAGCATATTGTATGGATACGGTCATAGCAACAGATGACGGCTCTGAGGGAATACGTGGCAATGTTCTTGAAGCCCTGGAAGAATCTGGGAAGAATCCTGAACTTATATATGCCTGCGGACCGCTGCCTATGCTAAAAGCTGTAAAAGAATATGCTCAAAAAAGAGGCTCTGAAGCATATATAAGCCTGGAGGAACATATGGCGTGCGGTTTGGGAGTATGCCTTGGATGTGTGGTAAAGACCGTTTTGAGGGATGAACATAGCAGGGTAAATAACGCGAGAATATGTACGGAAGGCCCGGTGTTTTCTGCGGAAGAGGTGGATATATGAATAAGCCGGATCTGACAGTAGAGTTTGCTGGATTACAATTCAGAAATCCGGTGACAGTGGCTTCTGGAACCTTCGGATCGGGAATAGAGTATTCCAGGCTCACAGATATTGAAAGACTCGGAGCGATAACGACGAAAGGCGTATCATACGAGCCCTGGGAGGGGAATCCCACCCCCAGAATTGCTGAAACACCCTCAGGCATGATGAATGCCATCGGATTGCAGAATCCGGGAGTAGATGTTTTTTCAGAGCGGGATCTGGGATTTTTGGAAAAATTTGATGTTCCCGTGATAGTGAATATATGTGGGCATAGCGTGGAGGAATATGGGGCAGTATTGGAAAAGCTGTCTGATGACGACAGAGTTTCCATGTTTGAGATAAACGTGTCCTGTCCGAATGTAAAACAGGGTGCTATACAGTTCGGGACAAATTCCGGAATGCTTAAGGATATAACAAGGAAATGTAAAGCCAGAGCTGGAGATAAACCTGTGATCATGAAGCTTACTCCGAATGTTACAAGCATAGCGGATATGGCGCGGGCCGCGGAAGACGGAGGAGCAGATGGAATCTCACTCATCAATACTTTTACTGCAATGAAGATTGATATTTATAGAAAGAAATTTGTTCTGGCAAATAAAACGGGAGGTCTTTCCGGACCGGCAATTCACCCGATCGCCGTTCGGATGGTATATGAAGCGAGTCATGCAGTAAAAATACCTGTCATTGGAATGGGCGGTGTAGCGACATTTGAGGATGTAGTGGAAATGATGATGGCGGGAGCTACGATGGTAGCCGTTGGTATGATGAACTTTGCTAAACCCGATGTAACGGTAAAGATAATTGATGGATTGAGAGAGTATATGAATGAAACCGGAACGGGGCGTATAAGGGATATAATCGGGATACTGTGATGCATAGGAAAGCTGTTCTGCGACTTACTACATCGGCGATGCTGCTGGCTATTTCCGTGATACTCGGGTTCTTCAAGATACCGATATCCCAGGTGTCAGAGATCAGACTTCAATTCCTTCCCGTGGCAGCGGAGGGTATACTTTTCGGACCATTGTACGGCGGTATACTTGGAGGAATGTCAGATATCCTATGTTATATTGTAAGACCGACTGGGGCTTTTTTCCCAGGGTTTACTGTTTCGGCAATAATACAGGGAATTATATATGGCCTTATACTTCGGAAGGACCAAAGCCTTGGACGGATAATTACCGCTTCCGCTATAGATACGGTTATAGTATCGCTGATACTAAATCCGATATGGCTTATGATCCTTTATGGCAACAGCTTCATTGTAGTATTTGCCGGACGTATCATAAAGGTTTTGGTAATGTTTCCTATAAATACTGTTCTGATCATAGTAATATCCAAACTTATTTCACGTCATTCTATTCGGGAGCATCTTTGAATGAATTACGAGGAAGCTATAGCATATATAAAGGAAACCGCGGCTTTCGGTACAAATCTTGGACTCGATAATATCAGATCTCTTATGTCTCTTCTTGATAATCCTCAGGAAAAGCTGAAATTCATACATATTGCCGGTACAAATGGAAAGGGGAGCGTGGCGGCATACATTCTTTCAGTATTGGAACAGGCTGGGTTAAGGACGGGCTTTTATACATCTCCTGAGCTGTACAGGTTTTCTGAGAGGATCAGAATAAACGAAGAGGAAATTTCAAAGGATGATATTGCGAAATATGTAAATAAAGTGCATAGTGCTGCTGAATATATGACGGCTCACAATATGGGAAGTCCTTCTGAGTTTGAGCTGGTACTGGCTATGGCATTTTGTTATTTTCTTGATAAAAAGGTGGATATAGTTGTTCTGGAGGTCGGACTTGGAGGCAGACTTGACGCAACAAATGTGATAAGATCATCTATCCTCTCTGTGATAACCAAAATAAGTTTTGATCATATGCAATATCTGGGAAATACTCTTTCGGAAATTGCATCTGAAAAGGCGGCAATAATTAAAGAACACGGGACAGTGATCGTATACCCCTCAGACGAAGAGATCACTGAGATTTACAGGAAAATATGCAGAAAAAAAAAGGCCCGGTTTTATGAGGCTGCTCTACCGTCTTCAAGGAGTATGATGACGGGAGAAAAGGGTTCTTTCTGTTCAGGTCAGGAATTCACGCTCTGTGGGAAGAACTACATAACCGGTATGATTGGAGCTTACGAGACCGAAAATGCAGCACTTGCGATACAGGCGATGTGGTTGATCAAGAATTCTCCTGAGATGAAAGACTATATTATTACAGATGAAAATATATATGAAGGGATAAGAGATGCGTTTTGGCCCGGAAGGTTTGAGATCATGTCTGATGATCCTTTGATAATTTTGGACGGGGCACATAATGAAGACGGTGCGAAGGCCCTTGCTTCATCAATAAAAGAATATCTTATGGGCAGGCGGATAGTTTTATGTATAGGAATATTAAAGGATAAGCAGTATGATAAAATGCTGGCAGAACTGCTGCCCTTTGCAGAAACCGTTATAGCTTGTAAAGTCCCAAACCCCAGAAGCCTTAAGGCTGATGATCTGTCGGATATGATCCGTAGGGGGGAGCCTGGGATCAGAATCGAAACTGCGGAAAATCCGGAGCAGGCATTGGCAGAAATAAAAAAGCTGCAGTCTGACACTGCAGCCATTATTATCTGTGGAAGTCTTTATCTTGTGGGCCCTATGCGTGAATTGATCATCAAGGACAAAAGGACTAAGAGCTCATCTTAACAAAGAGCATTTCCGCTTCAGAATCTCCTATTTTAACAGGGATATGAAGTATGGAAGAAGGCTTCAACACTTTGGCAGCCTCCGTTTCTTCAAGAAAAAGCTGTGGCTCCATATCGAGCATCATGTCAGATTTTGAAGAAGCAATAACATACTCGCCGTTTATCCTGTTAATAAACTCCCCAGTAGCATCACGGATAAACTCTATATCATTCTCGAATTCGTCCCCGGCAAACCCCTTTGCTATGGCTGTCAAGCCCTCATGAAGATCTACAAAGCCAAGGTAATACGGACTGCTGCCGGTTAGCTTTTGATAAAGCCCGGAAGAAATACCGTCACTTCCAATGGAGGAATATGACTCACCTACCCATATCGAGGTATGGATATTTTCCGTCATAAAGTGAAGAGCATAAAGTGCGTGACGCTCAAACTCGGATTCTCCAATGCATTTTTCGGTAATATCCCTAACGTTGTCTTTATTAAGTGCATACATATTAGTATTCTATACAGATATGGATAATAACGCAAGATTTTTCTGCATCTTGCATATTAGTTAAACCTGTGATATCGTTAACATAACTATTTTGTTTTTTGGCTGATAGATTGACAATGCAGAATAATAAGGGCAAAAAATCAAACCGGCGCAGGGCGGCGATGTATAGAAGAGTCAGACACAGTAGACTCTCTGTTTTTGCTATTACGATAATAGTATGCCTCCTTCTTATCGTCATCAGTGTGGACAGCAAATCCCTTATGGAAAAACAAAGAAGCTTGAAAGAGCGGGAAGCACAGCTTACATCCCAACTTGAATCCGAACAAAATCGGACCGAGGAACTGGTGGAATTTGAAAAATATACAAGGACAAAAAAGTATGCGGAGGAAATGGCCAAAAAGAAACTGGGACTCGTTCATGATAACGAGATAGTATTTAAGACTGAAGATGGAAAATGATATCACCGAACGGGTCAGGGATTATATCTGCCGTAGAAAACTGATAGATAAGGGACACAGTGTGTGCGTAGCAGTATCGGGGGGCGCTGACAGCATGTGTCTCCTTTTTTTGCTGTGGGATCTGAGAAAAAGTCTGGATATAACCTTGTCGGCCGTTCATGTGGAACACGGTATAAGAGGCAGGACTTCACTTGAAGATATGGCCTATGTAACCACTCAGTGCGAAAAGCTTGGAGTACCGCTTAAGAAAGCACGTGTGAATGCCTGCGCAGTTGCTAACATGACAGGCACTACCCTGGAAGAAGCTGCAAGAAATGAAAGATATCGTATATTTGAAGGAATTGACAGCGACAGGATAGCACTTGCACATCATATGAATGATCAGGCAGAGACATTTATATTTAACACCGTCAGAGGTTCAGGCATAAGAGGCCTTAAGGGAATGTCGGCAATCCGAGAGAGATATGTCAGGCCGCTTCTTTGTGTCACCAGAATAGAGATCGAGGAATACTGTCGCAATAAGGGGATTGAATACAGAGTAGATGAGACTAATTCGGATGTGAGGCTGGCAAGAAATCGAATAAGACTTGAAGTTATGCCATTGCTTTTAGAAATAAACGCGGGGGCTGTACGTCATATTAATGAGACGATGGCTGATATAGCGGATGCAGAAGATTATATTGAATCCGTTCTGAAGGAAGCATTTGACAATTGTATATTGCCTGAAATGATCGGAAAGCGACGGGATATCATCATAGATATTGATGCACTCGAGACCCTGCATCCGTTTATAGCGTCATATGTTGTCAGAGAGGCATTAATAAGAACGTCGGGACGCTCAAAAGATATAAGCAGGCGTCACATAGATTCAGTCTTAAGTTTGGCTAAAGGCCAATCCGGACGACACGCAGATCTTATTTACGGAATAAAAGCATATAAGGAATTCAGGAGGTTGATACTAAGAGGTCCCGGAGAATATGAGATTCCTGAGGATGATCTAAGCCCGGAATATACGGTTCTTCAAAAAAGTGAAGTATCTATGGATCAGATTATCTCATCCGGAAACTACACTAAATACATAGATTATGCTACAATAGGTGACACGTCTTATCTTTCGGTCAGGCACAGACAGCAGGGAGATCTTATTTCCATAAAAGGCGGGAGAAAGAGGCTTAAAGAGTTACTGATAGAAGAAAAGATACCTGTGGAAAACAGAGACAGGATGTATTTAATTGCCATTGGATCAGAGATAGTATGGATACCTGAGTTAGGGCGTATAGGGGAGAGATTTAAAGTTAAGGATAATACAGAGAGAATTCTCAGGATGGAGATAAAAAATGACTGACAAAATCGATGTGGTGTATACCGAAGACGAAATAGACAAAAGGATAGCAGAGCTGGGCGCACAGATAACCAGGGATTATAAGGGTAAGGAAATAACTATGGTATGTATCCTGAAGGGTGCAGCGTCTTTTGCCTGTGAACTGGCAAAGCGAATAGATCTTCCTATGGAGATGGAATATATGCGCTGTTCGAGTTATGGAAATGAGACGGAGAGCTCCGGGGTGGTTAAGATTGACCTGGATCTTGACCATCCGATAAGAGGCAAACATATCCTTGTAGTTGAGGATATAATAGATACAGGCCGTACTATGAGTTATCTGCTGGATATCCTGAAGGATAGGGGGCCTGCCGATGTAAAGCTTTGTTCTTTGCTGGATAAGCCTGACAGAAGAGTTGTAGATGTAACCATTGATTACACGGGGTTTGTAATCCCGGATGAGTTTATTGTAGGCTATGGACTTGACTACGCCCAAAAATACAGGAATCTGCCATATATCGGTGTTATAGACCCGGAGGAATAAGTTTTGAGATCATCAAACAGAGGTATAGGGATATATTTTCTTATTGTTGCAGCGGTTCTTCTGCTGATCACATTTATGTCAGGAAATATGGAGCCCAAAGATACCTACAATTACAAAGCATTTTTGGAAGATCTTAAGGAGAATAATGTAAGTGCTGTTCTTTTGTCCCCCAATGCAGAAACTCCGACCGGTGATATCACGGTAACGTTAAAAGGCGGTACGGTACACAAGCTGTATGTGGCTGATATTACCGAAGCGGAGCATGATATGAAGGATCTCTTTCCCGGCTATGATGAGGATGAAGTAAAAAAAGAGAACATGCTTTTTACCTACGGGATACCGATTATCCTCTCTGTAGCTGTAGTCATGATTATAATGGCTATGATGAATTCACAAGGTGCTGCGGCAGCAGGTGGCAATCGGATGATGAGCTTCGGAAAGAGTGGAGCGCGTATGGTGACACCCGGTCAGACACAGATTTCTTTTAAGGACGTGGCTGGGCTTGTAGAAGAAAAGGAAGATCTGGAAGAGATTGTGGATTTTCTTAAAGATCCCGGGAAATACACATCTGTGGGAGCCAGGATTCCTAAAGGAGTGATTCTGGTTGGGCCTCCCGGTACTGGAAAAACACTTCTTGCAAAAGCTGTTGCCGGTGAAGCCGGAGTACCGTTCTTTTCGATATCAGGCTCTGATTTTGTAGAGATGTTTGTAGGTGTAGGTGCATCGAGAGTTAGAGATCTTTTTTCGGAAGCCAAGAAGAATTCACCATGCATAGTCTTTATTGACGAGATAGATGCCGTTGCCCGAAGAAGAGGAACTGGTCTCGGCGGAGGACATGATGAAAGGGAGCAGACATTAAATCAGCTTCTTGTTGAAATGGATGGATTCGGAGTAAATGAAGGAATTATAGTTATGGCTGCAACGAACCGGGTGGATATATTGGATCCAGCCATAATGCGGCCTGGTCGTTTTGACCGTAAAGTCGGAGTTGGATCACCTGATGTCAGAGGCAGAGAAGATATATTAAAGGTCCATGCCAGAAACAAACCGTTGGGGGACGATGTTGACCTTAATCAGATTGCCAAAACTACAGCGGGATTTACCGGAGCGGATCTGGAAAACCTGCTTAATGAGGCGGCAATAAAGACCGCTAAGGAAAACCGGTCTTATATTACTCAACAGGATATTAAAGCGTCTTTTGTTAAGGTAGGTATTGGAAGCGAAAAGAGAAGTAAGATTATCTCAGATGAAGAAAAACGGATAACCGCGTATCATGAGGCAGGGCATGCAATATTATTTCACGTACTCCCTGGAGTGGGACCTGTTTACAGTATATCGATTATTCCCACAGGTATGGGGGCAGCGGGATACACTATGCCTCTTCCTGAGAAGGATGAGATGTTCCGTACCAAATCCAAGATGATGAATCAGATAGTTGTTGATCTTGGCGGAAGAGTTGCTGAAGAGCTTATTTTCGGACAGGATGACGTAACAACAGGTGCATCACAGGATTTCAAGCAGGCAACGAAGCTCGCAAGACGCATGGTTACCACATACGGAATGAGTGATAAAATAGGGGTTATGAGTTATAACGAAGATGAGGATGAAGTCTTTATTGGCCGGGATCTCGCACATGGAAGAAGTATGTCAGAGGAAACTCTCAGGGAGATCGATATGGAAGTCAAGAGTATAATAAATGAGTGTCATGAAAAAGCAAAGGCTATTATCAGGGAGCATAGGGATATATTGGACCGTACAGCGGATCTCCTGCTGATGAAGGAGAAAATAGATATGGATGAGTTCAATTCGCTTTGGGAGGGGTGATTTTAAAGCGTTTTGTACAAAAATCGACCGCGTTTTTAATAAACCTTGTGAAAAATGCGAATTGTTGTCATTTTGTTCGGATGCTATATTATATGCGTACCCCCAATACATGATGCCGTTTGAGAAAACGGCACCCCATAAGAAAGAAATACCTTCTCCTGAAATCCCCAACCGGACGGTTGGGGATTTCAACGTATATGTCCTTTATCCTGCTTTTGTATGAAAGGTCAGAGATGTGTTGGCAAGGGAAATAATGTCACCATCAAGGATTTCCGCGGTCTCATTTGCATCAAGCATTTTTCCGTTTACTCCTGTACCGTTAAGTGAATTCAGATCTGAAAGAAAGTACTTTCCGTCCTGTTCTTTTATCATTGCATGTATGCGGCTTATGCCTGTTCCGTCTACAACCCCGTCAACCCTGGATTTCATCTTACCTATAATAAATGGAAAAGCAGAAATTGATATTTTCCGGCCATCCTCATACCTAAGTTCCGGAGAAGCAGGACTTTTGGACAGTGACAAAGGACTTTTTATAAGCACTGTCTTTTCATATTCTTCATTTTGCGTATGATCCTGATATTCCATATATTCGATATTGTCTCCTGTCTCAGACTTAGGGACAGCGATGTCCTCTTCCGGAAGATTATCTCCGGGTGCAGTATCTTTGTCTTTTTTCTTTAACTGAAATGACACGGAGATTAAGACAACAGCAAAAGCAAAAGCTATTACGATTCCTGATATCAGGTATTCTTCATCTGTGAGTGTTATCGGAAACAGAGAGGGAGCCATAACCATTACAATATATGCTGATGCTAATGATATGACCAGTCCCAGTAAAATATAGGCAGTTTTTTTCTTTGAGCTATTATTTCCCGTGTTATCATCTTCTGCAAAGAAGGGCTTCATTTCATCTGAGATGCCTTCCTTCAGATCCCAATATTCATTCGGATCTGTCAGTGGATCCGGGTTTCTTTCGGGTAGAGGAAATTCGTGGCTTTCCGGTTGATCGATAAGTGACTGGGTTTCGCAGACAGGTTTTGGTAAAATGCAGCCGTTTTCTACCATTTCAAGGTATTCGTATGCTAATTTGGCCGCTTCTCTGTCATTACCGTCTACATGATCTGTTAGAAAATCAGCGAGATAACGTAGACTGTGCAACTCATCCTGAGGCATATCCGGTACATAGATAAAGGCAGGCTCTAAAGTATCGGGAAGCAGCCATATGTCCGATGGCGCATATAGTACCTCGTCGGGAGACAGCAGATATCTCGCAAGCTCTGAAAGAAGACCGGACAGTCCCTGCAGTATAGCTGATATCTCATCTTTTGTCATATTTCGTCCCGAGAAGATCGTCTCAAGATTTACTCTGCCCTGAATATCATAGTAATAATAACTATAACCGTCGATGCTCTGAGGTGTCATTTTTGCAAGATACGGTATATCATTCCTTACTATCATTTTTTCCCGCAAGCTTGGAACATCATATCTCTCATTTTTTACGATCAGGTAGTTTTTTATTCCGTTTCTTTTATATGTGATCTGCATAAATCCTCCTCTTACTTTTGAATGTGGTCTATGAAATTTCCGGCTGCCCGGCAATTTCTTATAAATTCAATGGCATCTTTTTGATATGAAGTGGCCTCTCCTTTTACATCTATACTTTCGGTTCCTGCTATTCTAATAAATAACGCTCCTTGCGGTATACGTAATCTGCCGCTGTAGGAGACCCTTACCTCCTTGCCGGATACGTTAACTTCAGTACTAAGATCCTCTGTCGCAAGCAGGAGACCGTCAATATTATAATTTGCCGCTTTCCTTGCCTCCTGTTCCATGTCAGAAGAAGATGTTCTTATCAGGCTGGCTTTCAGTGCGGCCTGATAGGCACAGCTTTTCATAACAGCTCTGTCATGAAGAAAAAAAGATATGTATATTAGGAAAACTATCACACCCATAATAAGCGGAAATACCAGAGCGGCTTCAATTGTATAAGATGCGGAAAGATTTTTTTTCATATAATAGCTCCTGTTGTCTCTATCAGACAGCCTAAAAACAGGAACGGTAAGAAGGGGAGTGCTGTATTGCGGGTCCCTTTTCTTAGAAAGAGAATGATGATCGAAACAAAAGAAGCAGCTATCATGGCATCAAGCACGGAAAGTGTAGCGGCTCTTCCGCCCAAATATATACCTGTCGTGAGGATAGCAAGAGCGTCTCCCATGCCAATTTTGCCGTCAGATATCAACGATATCCCTATAAATACGGCTCCAAGAAGTATCCCCATAAACATTTCAATAATATTGTAACCCCCTGTCTTCCAGCATATGAGTCGTATCAATACTCCTGCTGCTCCTGAAACCGCTAGCAGCAGGATCGGCACGGTCTTTTTTCTGATATCCAGAACAGAACCTGTCAGCAAAAACAGGAGTAAAGGGACAGACATTATCATATTTAGTTTCCTCCACATTCTTCGCAAGGCGGCAAACCGGCCTTGGATAAGGGTATCTCATGTACTGTTCTCTTTAATGCTCCGCAGGAAAGAGAGGTGTGATATCTGTTCCCATCATCAGTAATGTAAACCGTGGCCGGTTTTTCGCCTGTATGACAGCAGTACTCACAAGGATAGTACTTTGATCCGTCGTTAGCCCTTTCCTTTTTAAGGTCAGCATAAGCCACACTTCTTATATTCAGATTCAGATGGGAGCAACTTAGAGATCTGTGGTATACCGATCCGGTTTCGGTAACGTACACCATCTCTTCATCGACATTATTGTTGCTCTTATGCTTCAGGTTATCATAGCCGGTAAAAGCTCTTATCCTTACACGATCTACCATGTATGGGTTATATGCGCCTAAGATATCAAAGGGCACATCAATTCTGTACCTTTTAACCAGATCTATAATGTCATCTCCATTATTCAATATATCTATAGCATCGGAAAGTGGGGTATCGTCAATCAATGAATCTCCCAGATAAGCATATTTTGCCATTCTATACGCATTCTCCGCTAACTCTTCCGTATTTGCAGAAGAAATACGAATAGCATCCGTAAGGTACATGACCGACAGCATAGCAAAAATGAATATTGGCAGAATGAGAGAAGTTTCAACTGTAATGCTCCCGGAAAGGGATCTCCCTGTTTTGGAAAGGAGGGTGATGAAATGAAATTCTTTTTTTGATATCTCTGTTTTTCGCATATTTTTTATTTTTGAAGAAACATTGTTTATAGGGGAGAAGGGAGGTCCCTTTCCGTAAACATCACGTATTGTCAGAAGTCACTCATATAACTCATTTGTCGATCTATGGTAAGTTTGTTCTTCCCCTTAAAGGTCATAACAGCACTTAGAGATACGTATTCTATGCATCCATCCAGGCGGAAGTGTTTGTTGCCGGCGGTATTTCTTAGATTCATTTCTATAATATCCATGGCCCGCATACATTTTGTGGTCTTATTTTCCATTATCAGGAAAACTCTTAAGTAATCTTCATAAGAAAAACCGCTGCCTTTTTGACCTGTAGGTCTTGCATTGGTTCGAATAGAAGTCAGTCCCCAAAGAGGCATTTTCCAGTCAGCAGCCGTCTTTTTGAGTGGAACTCGCTCTCCGGCGAGCAGTCTTACGACATCAGATACGCTCTCGCCATATGCCCATGCAAGCAGGGTAAGATCGGTAACCGCCTCGGCAGCATCAGGTACAAGAAGAAGCGTACAGACAACAGTGGCAATCCCTTCGACCAGCTCTTTTTTTTCTGAATCAGTAAAAATGTATAAAGCATTTGCTCCATATCTAAGAGGAAGAAGGACTTCTACTACTTTACGAAGATTGGCATTATCCGAATTTTTTCCGTACAGGATGTACTCCAGCTCGTAGTCAGCTCCTTCTTTTGTATGCTGCTCAGTATAGGTAGTGCACTTGTCGAAAAGGTATTCATCAAACATAAGCTCTGATAAAGTGCTTTCGGTATCTACAGTACCTCCGTGAAGACCGGTCCCCTTATTTATATTTCTGTGAGAGATAAGGGAAGATGTATCAATTGTTTTGTGAGAAATATCTCCTGAATCTAAGACAAAAGACAGTATGCCGTCCCAATCGTCAAATACATTTCCTGCGGGATTCTCCGGTATTTTGTAATCAATATCATTGAGTTCTTCTTCGAGCTCTTTTTGATATTCTTCAGGATGCTGGTCAGCTATTTCGCTGCTGTTATATTCTGATACAAGACCACCGGCATTTTCGGCAAGTTTTTTTGCTGCGCTAATACCGTGAAGATCTTCAAATGCCTGTATTGCCTGACGCTTAAATACACGACCGGCAGCGTCTGATGCATAGGATGCTTCGGCAATATCGAGGGATAGGAGAGTTAATGATGTAAAATCAGCGGGCTTAATTAGTGAAAATGTGCCCTTTGAGGGATCGATGTTATAGCTTATATAATCCTTTATATGCTCCTTTAGTTCGCTTAGTGATGGAGTTGATCCTCCGTAGGAGGTGTCTATGAAATACAGGTCATATCTGCTTAACAGCTCTCTGTTATACTCGGCAAATACAGATTCAAGCGACAGATCAGTCGCCAATTCACATTTCATTCTTGAAGCCGTATATGCGGCGCTTTCTGTTATTCCCATGATAACCGAGAGTATGATCGTCAGTATGAGACTTAAAAAAACCGTAATAGTCCCTTTTAACCTGTATTTCATTTTTCCTCCGTTTTGATTAAACCTGTTTAGCTTTATTGTTGATGGTCTTAAAGATGCTGTTTACCAGTTCGGTAAGCTGAGATTTGAAGATAAGAACCAGTCCGATGAGAACGACCAGTATAAGTATCATTTCAACTGTACCGATCCCGTCTTCCTCGGTAATAAAGCTTTTTAATGACTTCAGCATAACGGTGCCTCCTTTCTTATTTATTATGTACAGGTACCGTAAAGGTATTGCCTGAAACGGTACCGGAAACATCTTATAGTGAAAAAGACATAAACGCCGGGATGATCACAATGATCATAACAACAGAAAGCATCAGAACCATTGGCAGAAGAAGCAGGGTCCCGGCTTCCTCTCCTCGTTTCCTCGCATTTGCCTTTCTTTCCTCGAATGCTTCGCGAACTTCTTTTTCAAGCTCGGGAAGCAGACCGGAACTCCCTTTTTTAATATTTTGGGAAAACAAAGCACCAAGCTTCGTATATCTTTTTACAGCGCATCTTTTTCCGAAGTCGAGATAGGCTTCATACTCGCTGACCCCGCTTCTCATACGATAGACAGTGATCAGCATTTCTTCTAAGGCAAAGGAAGTCCTTCCATACGTGCGGTTTTTGTAGTCCAGCGCTACCTTCTCGAAAGCGGCTCTTAAGGTCAGTCCGGAACCAATAAGAAGAGTCAGCTTGCTGACTATTTCAGGATAATCAATAAGCATTTCCCTTTCTCTCTTAGCTACTTCTTTGTTAAGGTCATGGTCTTTTCCGGTATAAATTATGAATGCCGCAAAAATCGATATAAGCAGAACATAGAGCCATGTACGTGGAAGAGATTTCTCGTATGTTAGTTCTTGTCCGTCCACACTATCAGGAAGGATCTGGTCGTTTTCAGAGACTGTTCTAAGTGCATACGCATTAATGCTTTGATCTAAATCATATGAAAGTCTGTCCTCCGGGGATCTGTACTTTGGGAAAACCCTGACGAAGAATTCATAGTCTTCATGATATTCCTTGTATGAAAGCCCGGCCGTAAGCTTAACCGGACATCCCGAATCATCGTGAAAGGTTTCCTGAATATGCCCGCTGCTGTCCAAGACATCGTAGTCTCCGATAAGCCATTCTATTGAAACCGGATATCCGTCAAGACTGTTTATAAGGAGCAGATCGTGATCAATATGATCGACGGAGGAGTTTTCTCCGAGGATTGAATGAGGCAGAAGCTGTTCCATTTCATAAAATATTCCTTTGATCTCCTGTGAGGTATACTGTTTTTCATCTACTGTAAGGATCTTTTGCTTTTCGATCATTTCTCCATCTGCAAAGACATCTACAGAAACATTCTTTTCTCCTTCTCCGTAAGCACCTCTTTCTATGAGATAGTTTTCTATTTCCCCCGAGCTTTGTAAATCCAGGATCAATATCACGATTGACAGCAGTGTTCCGGCAGTTAAAACTGCAAGCACGAAACCAAGCTTTTTAACATAATAATTTTTAGTCAGTCTGGCCCCGGGAATACCGGGATGCAGGAGCATCTGGTTTTCCCTGATATATTCAGTTTCTTTCGGTGTAAAAATCCTTAGCAGTATTTCTGCAAGGTGATAGAAAAAGGACATAGTCAAACCTCTATATTTATGATCCTTTCGGCCAGGAAGATGCCACATAGATATATGATAAGAGCAGTAGACATTACTATCTGACCTACAGTATTGTGATATAGTACTGAGATGAAATCTGCCGAGCTTGCCTGCAGATATAAAAGAATACAGAATGGTACAGCGATCATTATCTTCAATTCCAGCTTTTTTGAACTGATCGAAGTTTCAATCTCTCTTTTAACATCTATTTTTTCACTAATGTTTGAAGCAGCTCGTTTTATTATTGCTGACATATCTCCGCCAATACGTTTGGCAGATTCAAATACGGCTGCAAAATCATTTATGTCTTCTATCTCACTTCTGCGGGCAAAATCCTTTATGACAGCTTCGATCTGTTCGTTGTCTCTAAGGCGCAGTACGATCGTTCGATATTCTATTGTAATGGGGGCATCGGCTCCGTACATTTTGTCCATGTCGTTATAAGCTTCTATAAAGGCGTTTTCTACGGAGTATCCGGCGTTCAGAGCCGTGTTGACTGCCAGTATGCTTTCCCTGAACTGTAAGGTCAGTTGTGATCGTTTGTCCCTTTGCCAGGATTTATAACGGAATCTGGCATATAAAACCATGGCAGGCATCAGAATAAAAAATGCGATATAGCTTTTGTAAAACACATAGGAGATGAGTGCATCTATACCGAGCCATTCAAACAACACTTTTATCATAAAGACCGTGTCTTTTGAGTTTTTCGGTGTAGGAAAGAGTGCCAGTTTTTTTGAGACTACCTTTGATAAGACCATTTTTTGTTTCTCCTTCCTCTGTAAAGCGGAATATAGGATTAAGAACGAATTCTCCGTTTATCAGACCGGACATTTCTGAGATCTCCAATACTTTGCGGCTTTTGTCACGTAGTCTGCCCAGATGGATAATGATATCTATAGCCGAAGCCATTTGTCTTCGTATTGCCGGGAGTGGGAGATCCATGCCCATAAGAACCATGGTTTCTATTCGCGAAAGCATGTCTTTTGCACTATTAGCATGACCTGTACAAAGAGAACCGTCGTGTCCAGTATTAGCTGCTGAAAGAAAATCCAAAGCTGCTCCGTCACGAATTTCGCCAACGATAATCCTGTCAGGGCGCATTCGGAGGGAAGATTTTATGAGATCCCGTATACTGATCTCCTTTAATCCTTCGACATTGGCATTTCTTGTTTCAAGACGAACCAGATTATCGATGCCTTTTATCTGTAATTCTGCGGAATCTTCGATCGTTATCACTCTTTCATCTCGCGGTATGAATTCCGACAGTGCGTTTAGAAACGTGGTTTTTCCGGAACCGGTGCCTCCTGAGACAAAAATGTTGTATCCGGATATAACAATCTTCTTAAGAAAGTCAGCTGCTTCAGGAGTGATCGAAGAGAAACCGATAAGATCCTTCATAGAGATCGGATCGTCGGGGAAACGCCTTATAGTAAGTATAGGACCGTTTATTGCGACAGGATTCATTACGACATTTACTCTGGCACCGTTTTCCAGTCGCGCATCCACTATAGGAGAAGCCTCATTTACAAAACGGTTACTCTTTGCCACGATCTGCTGAATTACTGAGCGAAGCTTTTCTTCTGAGTCAAAATGTCTGTCCCATTTTGTGATAGATCCGTTTCTTTCAATAAAAATATCATTTATGCCATTGACCATAATCTCCGTTACGGAGCTGTCGGCAATGAGTTCCTCCAGGATACCCAGCCGCCTTACTTCATAGAACAAAAGACGATACAATTCTTCTCTTTCAGTAAGGCTGATACTGTCCTTTTGTTTTAGTTCATATATGGCGTCTTTTATGATGTCTTTTATCTCGTCATCGGATACATCACGGGAGAGATCGATCCTTGAGATTATCTCTTCCTTTAACATGGTAAATCTATTATCTTTTATTGAATCGAAATTATCTTTCATTTAGGATACCTGTAATATATTTTCCGATTTCTGTGCCGCGCAGATTACATATAATAGGAGGAATGTCATTGAAATATGGAGGATCCAGCTGAGTGAGATTATCTTCTATGGAAAGATCATCCAGAGTTCTCAGAAATGAATAAAACTGAGCGATTTTTGAAGAAGATATTCTGTCTTTTCTAACAGGCATATATATCTTTGTGCTGGAATCAAGAATTTTTTCAAATCCCGGTATGAAGTATCCGATGTCTATAACTATGTTCTTAAATCCGTTTCTCTGCAGTAGGTCAAGAAGAGTCAGTATATCGTTACTGGTAATATGAAAAAGATCCTCAGGATTCATCACCGGTGGTATGAAGCTGATCCCCTGACAGGTGCAGATAGAGCTTTGAAGTATCAGTGAGACTTTGTTTCCCGTGTTTCCTTGAAGGAAGAATATGAGATCCGATAGATCAGAGCTGAATTCCTGGCCAAATAATATGGTAAAACCGGAGTCAGGCTCAAGGTTAATATAAATGGTTTTTTCTTTATCAGACAAGATCTGTGAGGCTGCCACGGCAAGGGTTGTTTTCAAGGACCTGCCTACCGGGGAGAAAAAGCTGTACACAGCCGCGGATGACAGATAAGGTCTGTCAGCAACTGAAACATCGGATTTTGCAGCAGTTTTAAGGATATCTCTTACTATCTCATCCACGGGCTGGAGTATGTTTATCTCATAGACTTTTTCTGAAGAAACTGATCCGGGTTTTTCTGTAAGTACAATTGTAATCTCAGATTTTATGTTTCTTGCACCGTTTTGGAAGCAGATATCATCAGTTAACAGAACGGAGATATTGTTTTTTTCGGCAAAGTCTGTCAGATTATCTCCCCTGGTAAAACCGGAGCATATAAAGCCGGAATTTCTGTCCGTCATATAATTCATAAAACCTTCAAGATACTCCGGGTCTGCAAAGTAGATTGCCATGTTGTTATTATTTACTGACATATTAATGTGGCTCCTTAGAACAGATTAAACCAAAAAGGGAATGCTCCCATAAAAAGTGAAAAAGCAAAGGGATATTTTGTTTTTATCAACTTTTCACGACGTATGATGCAGAGGCTCAGAGCGATAACCATTGATACTGCTGCGCCTGCAGCTGCTATCTTGCACATAGAATATAATCCGGTATACATGGCAGTCAGTGCCAAAAGCTTAACATCACCGGATCCAAGCAGGCCCAGCATATAAAACGGATACAGGATCAGCAGCACTATTCCCGCTGCCGTAATGTCTGAAATAAGATCGCTGTTTGAAGTTAGCAGATCTGATATGAGAAGACCTGCAGCCGACACAAAAAGAATAATATTTTTGATCCGATATGTGAGGATATCTGTCATCGCGCAGATAAATAGCGTGACTAAAAACATATAATACTTCATATGCCCATCCTAAAATATTTAAGTTAATAATTTGAAATCAGGTCTGCACTGTTCGTGCATCACCCGCCACAGAAATGTGGCTTCAGAAAATCACGATATGATTTTTGAAGTGAGTACACTCTACACCCCAAGGATCGATTTGTCAAGAAGAAAAATCAAAAAGAAAACAATTCATCTCCTGCCGGTGCAGATACCGGCAGGAGATTACTAAAATGAAATATGTGATATTTTAATAAATTGAAGCTGCGAAAACTAAAGTGTTTTTGAACCCCAATAGGATCAGCCTTCGATAGCTATGAATTTCTGTTCTTCTACTTTAGGCTCCTCTACCTTCTTGGGAACCGAAAGTGTAAGGATACCATTCTCAAATTTTGCTTTGATATCTTCTTCCTTTACGGCTTCGCCAACGTAGAAGGTTCTGCTCACACTTCCCTGATATCTTTCTCTGCGGATATAGTGATCATCCTTGTCTTTTTCATCATTGCTCTTTGATGTGCTGGCATTGATAGTCATGTATCCATCCTTAAGAGTTGCTTTGATGTCTTTCTTGTCGATGCCGGGCAGGCTCATCTGCAGTTCATAGGAATCCTTATTTTCCTTTACGTCCGTCCTCATCAGTTCTCCTGCATTGCCTTGAAAACTGTCAAGATTTCCAAAGGGCTTTGTGAAGAAATCGTCATCAAAAAGATCATTAAAAAGGTTTGTTCTTAGAATACTGGGTGTGTACAACATAATGTTACCTCCTTATTTGTAATACGCTTTCGCGCTCTGCCGCCGAAGCATCGGAGTATCCTTGTATACAAGTGGAAGGATCCTTCTTTGCAGCGTGGCTTTTCGTCTATAGTTGCTGGCCTTGAGAAACTTCATATGGCTGTCGTGTCCTCCGTTCCTTAGGCTGATTATGTTATACCACTTTTATTAGCACTCGTCAAGGGTGAGTGCTAATAA
>JAEEGL011988078.1_pt1 | contig 71531 bp, 45 predicted proteins | sample 9134231 | NCBI WGS metagenome assembly JAEEGL01 (sample SAMN16246548, study PRJNA631951) | gut metagenome | biome: gut microbiome; feature: rumen; material: fiber-attached | host: Bos | place: Iran: Karaj | collected 2018-10
AAGCGTCTTTAAATTTATTTGGATTACCATCAGAAGACAAATAGAGTTCACTAAAGTCTATTGACCGTGAAACAACTATTGTTTGTTTACTGTATTCCGAGGTGATTATACCTGAAATTGCAATAGTCTTTTCGGAATCTTTACGTTGAATTACGTTTGAAATGTCTTCATCGTACTCTCCTGTACACGAAGTGAATGCTATCAAAAGCAAAAAAATTGAATACTGAAATGATTTCATTTTTTAAAAAGGTTAAATGTAAGGTAGTATATCATTTAATTAGTAATCTTCAATTAATACACAAAGGTAAAGAAAAATAAAACAATATAAAAAGCATTTTTTAATAAAATTTTAGTTAGTGTAAAAAATACACTATCTTAATTTACTGAAAATCAAAAACTTTCGGTGGTTGTATGTAACAGTCATGTTCATTAGAAAACATCTTCGTTTAAGGAAGTTTAATACCTATTGTCACTAAAAGAGAATGGTACGTCGGTGGCTTTTCTTTGGGTTCCGTTTCCTTTGGGCATTTTGCTCACGTTCGGCAAAGAAAACACCTTTTCTTTGCTCTCACTTAATCGCAAAATTCTTTTGCCACCAAAAGAAATGGAACATAAGAAATAAAATACGCTGTATTCACGATAAATAAATTCCTCCTTCTTTGTTGATTTCTATTGAGAATCCGTATTTTTGCCACGCAAAAAAATAAAAACAATGGCAAAAACAGTTCCGTTCTCAAAAGAACAAATTCAGGAAATCATAAAACAATATCCTACGCCGTTCCATATCTACGACGAGAAGGCGATAATTGAGAATGCCGAAGAATTAAAAAAAGCATTTGCATGGGACGAGGGTTTTCACGAATATTTTGCTGTGAAAGCCGCCCCAAATCCTTATCTGATAAAGATTTTGGCACAACACGGCTTTGGTTGCGATTGTAGTTCGTATCCTGAATTGCTCATTTCGGAACAAGTTGGAAATCTTGGCGAAAACATTATGTTTACGTCGAACGACACGGGTGACTACGAGTTCAAAAAAGCCAAGGAACTGGGCGCTATCATCAATCTCGACGACATAACTCACATTGACTATTTAGACAAAGTTGCCGGCTTGCCCGAATTGGTTTCGTTCCGTTATAATCCGGGAAATCTGAAATCGGGAAATGCAATCATCGGCACGCCTGAAGAAGCAAAATATGGTTTTATGGAAAATCAATTGTTCGATGGCTACAAAATGTTGATGGAACGCGGCGTAAAACGTTTCGGTATTCATACTATGGTGGCTTCCAACGAGTTGAACGAGGATTATTTTGCCGAAACGGCACGAATTTTATTCAATCTTGTCGTAAAAATCCACAAACAGTTGGGCATTCGCTTCGATTTCATCAACCTTGGCGGCGGTCTTGGCATTCCGTATCGTCCTGAGCAAAAGAAACTCGACGTGTTCAAAATCAGCGAAGGCATTCGCAAGGAATACGAATCGATTCTTGTTCCTAACGGCCTTGCACCTGTGAAACTGTATCTGGAATCGGGACGTTTCATCACTGGTCCTTACGGATATTTGGTTACGACAGTCCGTCACTTGAAACACACATTCCGCGATTACGTCGGCTGCGACGCAAGCATGAACAACCTTATGCGTCCGGGAATGTACGGAGCATATCATCATATTACCGTGTTGGGCAAGGAAAATCAACCGTGCGACCACGTATATGACGTGACTGGCTCGTTGTGCGAAAACAACGACAAGTTTGCCATCCAACGCAATCTGCCAGAAATCGAGATTGGCGACATTCTTGCCATTCACGATGCGGGTGCACACGGTCATGCAATGGGATTCAACTACAACGGGAAACTCCGTTCGGCTGAGTTATTGCTGCGCACTGACGGCTCGGTAAAAATGATTCGTCGTGCCGAAACAGTGAACGACTACTTTGCAACACTTGACTTTGACGGATTGAAAAATTTTAAGTAAAGACAACTTCAGTAGAGACGATATGCACATCGTCTCTACAAATATTATTATTTGGCGCGTCATGGAGCGTTTCTTCCCTTGAGAAATGAAGACTTAAACATATATACAATGAAAAAACTATTAACTACCTTACTATTGCTGACTGCAACTATGTTTTCTTCCTTTGCCGACCCCGATGCATTTACCGTTTCGGTGAGTGGAGGATTTGTTTTCACGATTTCGAGAACCGATGCTTCGGCGGCAAGTTATGTCGATTATTTCACTCAAAGCGGTAGCGCTATCGCAGGAATTAACTATGAGGATGTTTCAGGGCGTTTGGAGTTTGCCCAAGGAGAAAAAACTAAAAATGTGATAATTTCTCCAAAAGATCCGACTAAAACAAATGACAATATAATTGATGGTTATTCTTACCTTATAGCTAAACGTGATTTTTATTTTTGTATTTATAATAACAACCTTGCGTTGCAACGAGTTGCAGGATCAATACAAACAGGATCAATATTTGCTACGTATGAACAGCAATTAGCGCTTTTCGATGATTATACTTCGTGTGATGATGAAATGGTCTTGAAATATAATAACACTCCTGTTAAAAATCTGTTTTCTGAATCTCAGTTACGGTATTTTACTTATACGAACCAAACGCCAAAATATAAATTCAACGTAGAATTTCAGACTAAAGAAGTAAACGACGGATACTATTATATCGGTATCTTTTTGAATGGTAAATTTAGCGATCCGTGGTCAAGTGCTACAGGTAACGCGGCTGTGCCAACGCCGTCGGGAACTAACAGCAATCTTTATAATGCTTGTTGGGAACGTGGTTCGGATTACGCTGAAGAAGAAAAATTTTTACCTATAAAATTCCCTGTGCGGAACAATAACACAACCTTTAGCACTCAAAGAACCGTTAAGGGTAATGTTTGGAACAACACTCAATACTGGTCCATGGGTAATAAATCGGATTATCTATATGCACAAGCATATAACGGCTCATATAGTAGTATCTGTTCTTTGAATGACGGATATTTTATTATAAATGGCACTGATAGAATTGGTATTGCTACCAATGCTGCTGGTAACGGTGCTGACTGCTTTGCAATTTCTCAGTGTGTTGCAAACGTAAAACTGTATGACGATGTGGCTCCTGTGGTGACAGGTATCTATATGAATACAGCACATACATATTCAAGTGGTGAGCGGGTTTATGTGTCGGTACGTTTCAACGAGATGGTTATGTCTTATTCAGGTACTCCTACATTGAAAATAGGAAACTCAACACATACGTTGACTTTTGCTGGTGGACTTAAGACTAACACGCTTTCTTTTTATGCCGATATTACCACGACAAGTACGGCAGGAATCACGGGAACGGCAACAATCAGCAATTTCGGTACAGTTGGCGATCCTTTCTCGGCAACAAAAACCTATGGTGACATCCCTGGCAGTGTCGCAAATTTCAAAATGTATCCTTCGTATTCAGTCACGTTACAAGATAACGGAGGAACTATCAACGAAGGGAAAGTGTCGAAATATACATATACTATAGGTGCTACTTTGCCGACAAACGTTACAAAAACAGGTTGCACATTTGGCGGTTGGTTCGCAAATTCCAATTTCACGGGCAGCCCCGTAACGACAATTTCTACCACCGATTCTGGCAACAAAACCTACTATGCGAAGTGGAATCCAATAACGTACAAAATAACTTTTAATCCTAACGGCGGTACTCTTGCTTCAGGCAATATCTCAAGTTATACCTACGGAACTGCATATACGCTTCCAAGTCCTACCAAAACGGGATATACGTTTTCGGGTTGGTATGCAAAATCAGACCTTTCAGGAACAAATGTTACAACAATTAGTTCCACTGAAATAAACGATAAGACATTTTATGCAAAATGGACTGCCAACACGTATTATATTGCCTACAACGCTCCCGACAAAGATGCGGAAAGCCCTGTTATGGGCAAAACAACGTGTACATACGATGCCAGTGCCACGCTTCTGACAAATACATTTGAAAGAACAGGATATACGTTTGATGGTTGGGCCACGGCGTTAAATTCTTCGGTTGTTACTTATACTGACGGAAAAACGGTGAAAAATCTTACTCCTGAAAAAGGTGCAACAATTAACTTGTATGCCGTGTGGACTCCAAACACCTATACGATTTCATTTAATCAAGAAGGTGCTACTGAAGAGATAACAGAACCCGTTCAGGCAACTTACGATGCCGAACTGCCAATCGTTGAATTTCCCGAAAGAATTGGGTATATGTTCGACGGATATTTCACTGGCGAAAACGGGGCGGGCGAACAATACTACGCCGAAGATGGAACGCCAGTAATTACGCGTTATAAACATGCTGGTGCTCTAACTTTGTATATAAAATGGAAACTTGTTGACTACACTATCACCTACAACAACAATGGCGGAACAATAACGACCGAGAACTATGATACAACATATAACTATGGAACAACCGTTACCCTTCCCAATATTTCAAGAAACGGATGTGAATTTGATGGCTGGTATCCCAAAGCGAACTTTATAAGCGATCCTGTTACCGAAATTGGTGCAAATGAATATGGAAATAAAGCATTTTATGCAAAATGGAATCCAATAACGTATGATGTTGCCCTTCACCCAGGCGATGGACATATTTTGGGTGGAGGTATAGATAAATATACATTCGGTGTGGGAGCCGTGCTTCCTACATACGCAAATATGCAATACGATGCACATTACTTCGTTGGTTGGTACGACAATGAGAATTTCGAGGGCGATGTCATAAACGTTATTTCCGCAACAGACTTTGGACCTAAGGAATTTTGGGCACAATGGGACGAAAACGGATATGCCGTTACGTTGCAAACCAATGGAGGTATTATTAATAGCGGTAACATTGTCAGTTATAAATATAAAACAGGTGCAACGTTGCCGTCCAACGTCACCCAGAATGGATATGAATTTGCCGGCTGGTACGACAATTCCAGTTGTGTTGGTATTCCCGTAACTGAAATTTCTACTACAGAAGAAGGAGACAAGATTTATTGGGCAAAGTGGATACCGAAGATGTATTCCGTTACGTTCAATGTGAATGGCGGCTCAATCAACAATTATCTGATAAGTGAAAACTACACCCATACGGTTGGTGCAACCTTGCCTACCGACGTAACTCGTTACGGCTATACATTTGCCGGCTGGTTTTCAAATAAAGATTGTACGGGAAATCCCGTCTCGCTTATTACGACTACGGATTTTGGCAACAAGGAATTTTGGGCGAAATGGGTTGTGAACACCTACGATATTACGTATAATGCCAACGGAGGAACGATAAACGAGAACTATGCGGATTCTTATACGTTCGGTGCTGCTGAAATTACGCTCCCAGCCGATGTTACCCGCGAAGGGTACCAGTTCGATGGCTGGTACGACAATGCCAATTTTACAAAATCACAAATCACAAAAATCGGAATTGATGAAATCGGTAACAAGACCTTTTATGCAAAATGGCTTGTTAACTGTTATAATGTGTCGTTGAATGCCAATGGCGGAACAATCAATTCGGGTAATATAATAAACTACACCTACGGCTACGGTCTTACGCTTACTTCCGATGTGACGCGAAATGGTTACACATTTGCTGGTTGGTATGCCGACAAAGACTTTGCCACTGCGCGTTTGACTCGTATTTCAGAAACCACGATTGGCGATTTGACGCTTTATGCAAAATGGACTACAAACACATACTTGATCACATTGAATGTAAACGATGGCTCAATTGACGAGGATTATGTGTCAATTTACACATTCGGCGAAGGTACTACACTTCCTACAAATGTTACTCGAAACGGATATAAGTTTATGGGATGGTTTGTCAATTCAAACCTTGATGGTAGTGCGGTTAAAACGGTATCGGAAACGGAATTTGGCGATAAGACATTTTGGGCAAAATGGCAGGTCGAAACGTATTCTGTCGTATTGCAGACAAATGGAGGAACTATCAAATCAGGCAATCTTTCGGGTTATACGTATGGTGTTGGTGCCGTTCTTCCAACCGAAGTTGTGAAGGAAGGATATTCGTTTGCAGGCTGGTTTGCCGACGAAGAGTTCAATTTTGCGGAACAGTCGGTTATTGCTGTAAACGAAACAGGCGAAAAGACATTCTATGCAAAATGGATAGTGAACGATTATTCTATTCAATTGAACGCCAACGGAGGTATAGTCAACGATAATGAGACGAATAGTTATACCTACGGCATTGGAGCAGAACTGCCAACCGATGTTGTTCGTTCGGGTTACACGTTTGCGGGCTGGTACGACAACTCAAACCTGATGGGCGAGGCTGTCACTGCTATTTCCACTACAGAGTATGGTAATAAGTCATTTTGGGCAAAATGGACTACCAACATTTACACAATAGAGTTTGATGTGAACGGCGGAACTATCAATACGGGCAATGTTGCAAGTTATCTTTATGGCTCCGATATTATCTTACCAACCGACGTGACTCGTCAAGGTTATGCTTTTGCAGGTTGGCATATTGTCGCACAAGACCAAACAGAAGAAGAATCTGTCGTTACGGTCCAAATTCGTTCAACCGATGTGGGCGATAAAATGTTTTATGCTTGGTGGTCTCCAAAGACGTTCACAATAACATATTTTGTTGAACAAGGAACTATCAACGAAACATACGAGACAGAATATCAGTATGGTGCAACGTACACATTACCAACCGATGTGACACGCGAGGGCTACACGTTTGCAGGATGGTATTCTAATTCAAATTTCAGCGGCTCTGCCATAACGGAGATTGATGCGACTGATTTTGGAAACAAGACATTCTACGTGAAATGGACTCTTGACGAATATAACGTTTCTGTTGATTACGATAAAACAATGGGATCCGTTACTGGTGCGGATTACTATGAATACAAATCACCAGCAACCCTCAAAGCAGTTCCAAACGAGGGCTACGAGTTCGTCGGCTGGAACAATAACGTGTTGACGGATGCAAGAATCCAGTTCGTTGTGACGAAGGACACGACACTTACTGCAAATTTCAAGGAGAAGGAAAAAGTCCAAATTTCAGGAACTCTTGAAATTCCAACCCTCAAAACAGAACGCGAAGCTCTCCCTATTGACTTAACAGACTTGTTTGTCACTACCGAAGATAGCGACGTCATCTATTCTGCCACAAGTTCCGCTCCGAACGTGGTAGCGGCAACAGTAAGCGAAGGCAAGCTGTTCCTGACGGTGTATGAATACGAAGGCGAGGCTGAAATCACCGTTACGGCAACCTTGCCAAACGGCGAGAAGAACTCGGTAAAGGCGACTGCAAATGTTGTCCTGGCCTGCAACATTCAAGTTGAGGAAACAATCACGAATGTTTCTTGCTTCGGCGAATCCGACGGCGAAATCGCCCTGAAGGTGACGAACGCGGCAGAGCCATACACGACGCAGTGGACTGGCGATAACGGTTTTGCTTCGACAGAAGATACAATCCGTAACATTAAGAAAGGCGACTATGTTGTCAGCATAACCGACGCCGAAGGATGCGGATTTACCAGAAAGTACAGCGTGAACCAGCCAGCAGAAATGACGATGAAGGCAACGGTAAAGAATCCTACCTGCGAGAACGCCGACGGCTCAATCTCGATAGTCTTGACGGGAGCCGAAAGCGCCTCATTCGCATGGAGCAACGAGGCGACGACGCAAAACGTCACAAATCTTGCCCAGGGAACATATTCGGTCGTGATAACCAATACCGTTACGGGTTGTTCTATCAGCGATAGTTACACGTTGGTGGAACCAGAAGCCCCCGTCGTTACAGTCTCTAATGTCGTTTCAACGTCCTGCAACGAACCAGCAGGAGCTATCACCATAAGCGTTAGCGAAGATGGCTTGCTCTACAATTGGTCAAACAACAAGCACACTAAAAACTTGACGAACGTTCCTGCGGGCGATTACACGTTAAACGTAATAAATCCAGAAACGAATTGTACGGCAACATTGGACGTGACCGTTCCTTCAATTCCGTTGAAACAGCCTGAAATTGCCCTCGTGACCGTAAGCGAACAGACGGGCAAGAACTTGGTTGTGTGGTTGAAGGAAAACACCGACTTGATTGATTTCTACACGATTTATCGTGAATCGGAAAGAAAAGACGTTTTTGAAGCATTGGCGACTGTACCATATTCGGAACTAAGCGTTTACGAAGACGAGGAGGCTGATCCGAACATTCAGCCGTGGCGATACAAAATCTCCGCGACAGACGTCTGTGGCGAGGAAACCGCGATGAGCGAATATCACACGACAATGCACATAGCAAAGGTTGCCGGTGCCGACACCGAGGAAAACAAGAATCAGACGAACTTGATCTGGAATGCATACGAAGGTATTGATTACGAGTCGTTTATCGTGATGTGCAAACATAAGGAAAACGGCAAAATCCTTGTCGACACCTTGGCTACGCTTTCGGCAAACTTCACGTCATACACCGTCGATACGGCAATCAACAACGTGATTTCATATTACGTCGGCGTAAAATTGCCTGAAGTGGTAAATCCAAAAACGCAGTTTATGAAGGCAGAATCGGGACCATTCTCGTTGGCAATTTCTAACATTGCTGAGGTTGAAAATGTAGATGACAATGTTTCAATACGAGATGCAGTTGTTTCTAATGTTGAAGTATATTCCGTAGGTCATACGATTTATGTGAGAAATGCGGGAAAATTAGAAACCACAATCTATAACATCAACGGTCGCAAACTTATCACACCGCAAGTTCGTGATAATCTTGAGGTTTCAGTCAAACTCGATGGCGTGTATGTTGTGAAAGTGGGCGATGAACTGTTCAAGGTGGTAGTGAAATAAATAAAAAGTAAATTCCTTCCATAAATTTATAGGGTTTCCTAAAAAATAATTGTCTTTTTTAGGAAACCTTTTTGTATTTTTCTGTGTCTTTTATTTGAAAAATACTATCTTTACAAACTTATAATTTGGAAGGTATGAAGTCTTTAAAAACATTTTTAAATAGGGTAGTGCTTACATTGGGCATTTTGTTCCCTATGATAGCCACGGCGGCAGCTCCGACGTGGACTCGCACGAATTATACAAGTTCAACCGCATTCATCGGTATTGTGAAAATCAACGATTACAATCCTTCGTTCCCAATTACGGTAGAAGAAGGTGATTATATCGGTGCGTTTGTCGGTGAAGAATGTAGAATGATTGCGAAGGTTTTTGCATACGATGGCAAATTATACGTTTCGTCGGTGATTCAAGGCGGCGATATGTCCGATATGACTGGCTCGACGAGCGAACCCGAAGAAGTTGAATTTAAGGTTTGGGATAATTCGGCAAATAAACTGGTTTCTGCACAAGTTTATGGAACTTTGTTTACCGAATCAGCTGGTGAAATCTTCGATTATGAGATTGGAAAACCAAACACCGATAGCAAACTTGAATCGTTGTCGGTTACAGATTACACTTTAGACCCTACCTTCTCTGCTTCAACAACTGAATATCAAATTTCGGTCCCTTACGGAACTGCATTGCCAGCAAGTTCTGCATATACTGCCGTTGTCGCCGATTCTCGTGCAAACGCGACAGTAGTTGCGGCAACGGAATTTGGCTCCGACAATAAAGCAACAACAACAATCACCGTGACGGCCGAGGACAACACCACGACCGTTTATACGATTACGTTTGTTCAAGAGCCATGTACTGCTGAGGTTCCAACAACTTCCGAAGTCAAGGATGCAGCATATTGCGTTGGTAGCACAAATATGTATCTTACAGCAATGTTCGGTAATAAATCGCACAATGCTGTTTGGTATGATGTTCAAACTGACGGTGAAGCTTTGTTTACGGGAAATGAGTTCAACCCAGGAAAGACGTATGGGGGCATTTATACGTACTATGTAGCAAGAAACGACGGAACGTGTGAAAGTGCTGAACGTTTACAGGTCACTCTAACTATAAACGATAATCCTTTCCCAATGATTAAAGGTTTGGATAATGAGTATTGTGCTAACGCTGATGCTGTCACGTTAGAAGCAACGCAACCGTATGTTTCAGTTGTATTTACGGTAAATGGAAAAACAGCAACGGAGTTTAATCCTGCAACAGCAAATGCTGGTGAAAACACTATCGTTTGTCAGGTAATGGATGAAAATAGTTGTAGAGGTGATGCTTCAAAAACAGTCACAGTTAAGGCGCTTCCAACAATAGATTTGTCTTCTGTTTCGACAACTGCGTGTGTTGATGAATCAATTTCTTTGACACCGACAACAGGAACGTGGTCGGGAACGGGCGTAGCGGGAACAACGTTCAGCTCCGCTTCAACAGGTCCGTTTGAATTGACCTATACAGAAGAAAACAATGGTTGTTCAGCAAGCGACAAAGTGACAATCACGGTAAACAAGGCAACTGTCCCGACGGCAACATCTGCCTCGGTTGAAATAGGTGGCGAAGTTCCTGCATTGACGGCAACTGCCGACGGAACAATCTTGTGGTATGAAACAGAAAATGGCGTTTCAGTTAGCACAGGTGCATCGTTCAAACCTACGGTTTCAACGGCAAGCGAAACGGTTTACACCTATTATGTAAGTAACAAAGTTGGCAATTGCGAAAGTGAGAAAGTTCCTGTAACGTTGTCGGTAACGTCTTGTACAACCGAAGCTCCTACGATTGCTTCAGTTGATGCAATTTGCGAAGGTGATGCATTCCCGACGTTGACAGCAACGGGTACAAATATCACATGGTACAATGAGGTAACCGGCGGTACCTCTTTGAAAACAGGTGCAACTTATACACCAACTACAGCTGGTACATATTATGCTTCTCAAAATCCTGGTTGCGAGGGTCCTCGTGCTTCTGTGACGGTTGAACAAAAAACGAAACCTGCTACTCCAGTTGTGGCTAATGCGAGTGTGTGTGGTGGCGGCGAGTTGACCGCTTTGACAGCTGACGTTGCTTCTTATTGGTACACTGACAAAAATGCAAGTCCTGTTGCTGAAAATACTACGTCATACAAACCAACGTCGTTGAATGCGACGACTAAATTTTATGTAAAGCAATTTGTTGACGGCTGTTCTTCTGACTTCGCTGAAGCGACATATACTGTTGCAGCGGCTCCGTCGGTACCAAAAGTTGATACACGTACAACATGCTTTGGCTCTACTGCCGAATATTATGTGAGAATGTCGGGCAACTTGGACGAAGGTGCTACTTTGCAGTGGTATGATGAAAATGGCGTAGCACTTGGAACAGAAAAAATGCAAGATGTTACTGTCACTACGGCAAAAGAATATCAATATACGGCAAAGCAAGTTATTGGCGACTGTGTTTCTGAACCTGCAATTGCCATATTGACGGTATATGCGTTACCTGAACCAGAAATAAAAGTAAATGCGTCGTATTGTTCCGATGATGAAACCGAAGTTGAATTGTCTGCCGATCCTGATGGTGGCGACTTTATGGTGGATGGTATCATTGCTTCATCGTTCGTGCCGAAAGAATTGGGCGCGGGCGAGCATACTATCTTGTATTCTTACGAAGACGAGCACCATTGTTATGGGGAACCATCGAAAAAGATTTCGATCGACGATTGCGCTGCTCCTGCTGTAGAAACGGTAACTCTGACTCAAACAACTCTCTCATTGTTGAAAGGTCAACAATCAGAGGCAATAGGCGTTACAATTTCTCCTTCTGAATCTCCACAAACCGTTACTTGGAGTTCTTCTGACAAGAATGTTGCCACAGTTGATGAAAATGGCGTGGTTACTGCGGTAGGAAAGGGAACGGCTACGATTACGGCAACTTCAAATTACACGATTTCGAAATCTGCATCGTGCGTAGTTACGGTTGTTGCTCCTGTGGAATCGGTTGCATTTAACAACCCGTCGGACATAACTGTTGCTGAAAACGGTTCTGTTTCATTGGCTCAATATTTGGTTGTTAATCCTGACGATGCTTCTATAAAAACAATCGAATGGACTTCTTCCTCTTCGGTGGCAACGGTGGCAAATGGCGATGTTACAGTTGGCGATGTTAATGCCAATACAGAAGTTACAATTACAGTGAAAGTCACCACGGAAGATGGAACTTCTAAATCAGCACAAATAACAATTACAATCTTAAACGGTTGCAGTTTGTCTGCTCCGGCGGTGGAAAATGCAACACAAACTATTTGTTCTGACGGTAGCGAAAGTGCTTCGTTTACCGCAACGGGCGATGCTTCTGCAAATTGGGTTTGGATCGATGAGACAAACAAAGCTGTTTCTTCTACAAATTCATTCTCAACAACGCAGGCAGGTACATATTTCGTTTATCAAATTGACGGAGATTGCAAGAGTGCTTCAACACAAGTGGTTGTTACAATTACTGAATGTGCCGTTCCTGTTCAATCGGTTTCATTCAATAATACAACTGCTTTGACAGTTGGCGAAGGCACAACCTTGGACTTGTCAAATTATGTTATGATTGAGCCAGCCGATGCTTCAATCCAAAAAATTGAATGGTCTTCAAATTCAGCTTCGGCTACTGTTGCTAATGGTAAGGTTACTGCTTCCGAAGTAAATTCAGATACAGATGTTACTATCACGGTTGCCGTTACCACCAAAGATGGAACAACAAAAGATGCGACGGTAACAGTAACAATTATAAATGGTTGCAGTTTGGCCGCTCCTACGGTTGCAGTTTCTGCACAATCGGTCTGCCCGGGAAGCAATGAGGATGTTACGTTTACGGCAACAGGCGATGCTTCTGCTGATTGGCTCTGGGAAGACGCCTCAGGCATTGGGGTTTCAATGACGAGTTCGTTGACAACGTCAATAGTAGGTTCATATTTCGTATCTCAAAGTTTGGGCGATTGCGAAAGTGCCAAGACGAAAGTTACTTTGTCGGAAAAGACGAAACCTGCGGCTCCAAGTGTAAGCGATGTCGCTGTGTGCGAGGGAACGGCGGGAACATTCACATCGTCGGTAAATACAATTTGGTATTCAAGTGCGAATGAGGAATTGACAACTGGAAAGACCTATTCGCCAACGACGGCAGGTACGTATTACGTTCGTCAGCAAGCCGATGGTTGCTTGAGCGATGCCACTACAGTTACGTATACCATCAATCCGAAGCCTGAATTCACTACGTCTGACCAAACAGTCGTATTGGGGGCTACCGTCCCGAACCTAACAGTTACCACTGCTTCTACAAATACGGTTACATGGTATTATAATAATGTAGAAGTTGGAACAGGAAGTTCATTTGCAACGAATCAAACTGCAGTTGGAACGTATACATATTATATAAGTGTCAAAACTCCAGAGGGTTGTTCTTCAGAAAAATCTGCGATTACTTTACAGATTTCTGATTGTGATTTGACAGCTCCAATGGTTGCAAACGACAATCAATCTGTTTGTGAAGGCGATGCAAATCCAGGTTTTACGGCTTCGGCTACGAATTCTGTTGTATGGTATTCCGATGCTACGTTGAAGAATCAAATCGGAACATCAGCTACGTTTACGCCAAGTGAAACAACTGCCGATACATATTATTATTATGTTACGCAAAAAGGAACGTGCGAATCTCCGGCAAAACGAGTAACATTCGTTATCAATTCATTGCCGAAGGTTTCGATTTCAAACATTGCAAGTCTTAAAACAACGGATTCTCCTGTGACAATATCTGTTTCTCCTACTGGCGGCGAATTGTCGGGAACGGGAGTTTCGGGAATGAAGTTTAATCCTGCTATCGGAGCGGGAACGCATACCATTACGTACACGTATCAAGATGTGAACGGTTGTGTGGCTACGGCAAGCACTTCAGTTGTGGTAACAAAAGGAATTACGGTTGACAGAACACAGTTGGGTGATACGATTACTCGTGCAACAAGTATTTCAAACTTGTATGCCGTAGATGACTCATATCCTGCTTCGGCAAAGAATACTTTGTCACAGGCAATAGTTATGGCTCAAGGATATTATAATAATTACGAAAGTTACACGCAGGCACAAATTGACCAGCAAGTTACACTTTTGAGCAATGCTATTCGATCATTCTTGAATAGTAAGATTGAAAAGGTTGATTTGTCAATTCTTGAAGTAAAGATTTCAGAGGCGATATTCGCTATTCAAACTAACGAATATAGAAAAGGATCTTTGGTTGGTAACATTCCGGAAGCAAGCTTTACCATGTTGGAAAATGCTGTAACAACGGCAAATGCTATGCTTGCTAATCCTCCTGCTACACAAGCTGAAGTAGTTAATGCGACAAATTCGTTACAATATGCGATTACAGCTTTCTTGGGCTCTGAGATACCAAACAAGGTTTCAGATATTTCTTTCACGACAAACAAGATTTATTTGGTTGTAGGAGAAGAATATACGCCTGAGGTTGTCTTTGCTCCGGCAGGTGCTTCGTCTGATTTGAGTTGGGAAACGTCAAATAACGATGTTGCTTGGGTTTATGGTTTGTCAGGAAAGATTGTTGCGAAAGCACCAGGAAGTGTGTCGGTAACGGCAACTGCAGCCAATAACACTGCTGCTCAGGCTCGTTTGGTAGTTGTGGTAACTGAGGCACCAAAACTTGTTTCTGCGACGGTTAATCGTACAGGTACGGAAATTTACCTTGATTTCTCTGAAGAAATGGCACAAATTCCGGCGGAGATTTATACGGAATTGTATGTATATGGCATCTCATATCCAATGTATAATGTGAAAGAAATCACATTGTGGGATTTCGATCCAAAACGCGTCATTCTTTCTCTGAATCCTCCGATAGACGATCCCAAAGGAATTTCAGTGATGTATAATGGTAATTCTTTAGTTTCAAAATTTGGTGGCAAAGTGGAGACATTCCAATATTATTTTGGATCAACGCCTGTTACCGAAGTTGAAGAGTCTGCTATAAAAGCATATCCGACAGAAACAAAATCTTCAATTTTTGTCGCTGGTTTGCAAGAAGGAAATCAGGTTGACGTGATTTCTGCAACGGGCAAACGTGTCGCTTCGTTTGTCGCGACGACCGATGTTGAAGAAATTTCAACAGCAGGTCTCACTGCTGGCATCTACTATATAATGGTATATGATGGCAATATTTTACGGGCGAAACAGGCTTTTGTAAAGAAATAGTTGAAAAGTAATTTGCATTGAAGGGCTATCCAATCGGGTAGCCCTTTATTTTTGTAAAAAATGTGATTATGAAACGATTTCTTTTTTCTGTAGTTGCAAGCATTCTTGCAGTTAGCGCGTTCGCTCAGACTAAAAACGCTGATGAAGTTAAGACAACATTTTCTCCTCGTAATTTACAGGCAAATCATACGGAATTTTGTCTGCAATCAGTTTTGAATCAATATAATATTGAGGAAAATATGAAGGGAAACATATCTCAAATTACCGTTTCCCGCAGTAAGGCGTCGGTGGTGTGTGCGTTCAACGAAAACAATCAACCCGTGAGTATTACCAAAGACGGCAAGGAAATCTGCACATTTGTCTATAATACTCATTCCCAGGTTGAGATTGCACAATCGGCCAATGGCATTGTTGCCATTACCTACGATAAAAAAGGTCGTGTCGCAAGCGAAGCGTATTTGGTTGCGGGCTCTGGCAAACAAAAGGCAGACCCAAATAGCAAAGCGACGGTAACTGCCGTTGATAAATATATTTATACTGATCAGTGGAAAAAGCAAACCCTGACAGACACTTCGGAAACAGTGTATTTGTATGAAGCTGGTGAGGGAGTTGCAAAACCGTGGTGTATTGACAGAATGTATGTATATGATTATAACGGCAAGGGTTTGATGACGAAGAAGATTGAGACTGCGCGCGACAAGGCGAGAGAGTCGATAATAGAATTTACCTATAAGAAGGGCGTTCTTCAACAACAAGTAAAAACATACTCGAACACCAATTTAGTAGAAAGTACCGTCTATACATACGAAGAAGGTTATTTGGTCAAAGCAGTAAAAGGTTATTTCAGAGATGTAACGAAACGGAAATCGATTGAATTAAGTTCCGAAGTCAACATGATGATGTACGATACACAGAGAAACCTTGTGGAATATAGATGTACCGACGGACATAAATATGATTTGTGTGTAATGAAATATGATGAAAACCAACGGTTGATAAACGTGCAGAAACGTCAGGAAACGGGCGAGATGATGCCTATGTTCCAATGCGAGTACGATGCTGCCAATATGGTTTCGTCAACTATAAAAAACGAGATTAAAATGCAATATACCTACGAATACGATGCCCAAGGTAACTGGATAATCCAAACTATTACCAAGAACGGTGAGGCTGTTGGTAGCATTTCTCGATTGATACAATATAAATAGTAATTAGAGACGTGATATGCGTGTCTTTACTATGTTTCGTGATTTTCATCATGAGCAAAAAAGTTTTCTTGTGGAGTTTTCTCAAATCAAATTTTACTATGTATTGTGAAATCTCTAAAATCGTGTAATTTTGTGCATCAAAAAATACGAAAATGGCAAGTAGAACTGAAATAAAGGCACTTTTACAGGCAACGGAGCTTGATGTAAAAGTGGTTGTGAAAGGTTGGGTAAAGAATTTTAGAGGCAACAGTTTTGTGATGTTTGTCGCTTTAAACGACGGTTCTTCATTACAAAATATCCAAATTGTTTTCAATGTAGAAAATTTCGATGCGGCAGAACTGAAGAAAATCACGGTAGGCTGCTCACTGAGTGTTGAAGGTACGTTGAAAGCGTCGGAAGGCAAGGGACAACGTGTAGAGGTTCTTGCCGAAAAGTTCGAGGTACTTGGACTTTGTAACCCTGACGAATATCCTATTCAACCAAAGAAACACTCGTTGGAATTTCTTCGTGAAAATGCTCACTTGCGTTTCCGTACCAACTTGTTCGGAGCAATTATGCGTGTGCGTCACAGCATGATTTACGCAATCCATACATTCTTTACGGAACGTGGATTCTACAATATTCACACGCCGCTCATCACGGGTTCCGACTGCGAAGGAGCTGGTGAAATGTTCCAGGTTACGACGTTGGACTTGAACAATCCTCCTAAAACTGAAGATGGCAAAATCGACTATTCTGAAGATTTCTTTGGAAAGATGACCAACCTCACCGTTTCTGGTCAGCTGGAGGTTGAATTGGCTTGTATGGCATTGTCAAAAGTATATACGTTCGGCCCAACATTCCGTGCCGAAAACTCAAATACCACACGTCACTTGGCTGAATTCTGGATGATAGAGCCAGAAATCGCATTCGCCGACATCAACGACGATATGGACATTGCAGAAGAATTTCTCAAATATCTTATCCAATATGCTCTCGACCACTGTCGTGAAGATTTGGAATTCTTACAGGATCGTCTCATTCAAGAGGAAAAATCAAAACCTCAGGCAGAACGTTCAATGCCATTGATTGAAAAATTACAATTCGTCTTGGCAAATGATTTCCAAAGACTTACCTACACCGAAGCAATTGATATTTTGAAGAATTCAAAACCAAATCAGAAAGGTCAGTTCAAATATAAAATTGAAGGCTTTGGTGCCGATTTACAAAGCGAGCACGAACGTTATCTGGTAGAAAAACATTTCAAGAAACCAGTGATTTTGACGGGCTATCCTAAAGAAATCAAGGCATTCTATATGAAACAAAATCCCGATGGCAAGACTGTTGCCGCTATGGACATCTTGTTCCCGGGCATTGGCGAAATCATTGGCGGTTCGGAACGTGAAGCCGATTACGATAAATTGTACAAACGTATCGAGGAATTGAACATTCCTATGAAGGATATGTGGTGGTACCTAGACACTCGTCGTTTTGGCGCTGTTCCACATTCTGGCTTCGGTCTTGGCTTTGAACGATTGATGTTGTTTGTAACGGGAATGACCAACATTCGTGATGTGATTCCGTTCCCACGTTATCCAAAATCTGCGGAATTTTAATGGGCAAAGAACTCGAATTTGTAAGCAAGATAACCAAAAACGCTTGCCAAGACCAGCAATTGTTTGATTTCATTTCTGATTTCAGAAACTTATCCGCATTGTTGCCCAACGATATCAAGGAAAAAGTTTCTATAACCGAAAGCACCATTACGATTCAAGCAATGGCGGCAATGAGTCTGACATTGTCGATTCTTGAAAAAGACCCGTACAAAACGCTCAAAATTGGCACGGCAGGATCCGAAATGTTTCGTCTCTGGATTCAACTGAAACAGATTGCTCCATACGACACGAGAATACGTATCACTCTCCGAGCCGACATTCCGCTTATGGCAAGACCAATGCTAAAAAAGCAGAAATTGCAGGATTTTGTCGATAATCTTGCAATTGCACTTGCGCAAATCCCTGCGTCAACGTTTAACGGGAATAATTTTAATTAATACCTTTCCTACAACGCTTATTTTGGCTATTTTTACGTTGTGAAAAGAATACTTCTTCATATTTGTTGTGCACCGTGCGGTTCTGCGTCGGTTGAACGTTTGCTTGCCGAAGAGTGGGAAGTGACGCTGTATTATTATATGCCTAACATATATCCGAGAGAAGAATGGGAAAAGAGAAAACTATATATTGAGAAGCTTGCAAAACATTTTGGTGTTCAACTAATTATAGGTGATTATAATCATGATTTTTGGAGGGAACAGGTTGTTGGTCTGGAACACGAAAAAGAAGGTGGGCTTCGTTGCCACGCTTGTTTCAAAACTCTTTTGACAGCAACGGCAAGCAAGGCTCAAGAACTTGGATTTGAACATTTTGCAACTACTCTTACCATCAGTCCACATAAAAATTCAACCGTAATAAAAGAAATAGGGGAAAAACTGAAGGGGTACACACACTACGATTTCAAGAAAAAGGACGGATACAAGCGAAGTATTGAACTGAGCAAGGAACTAGATTTGTATCGCCAATGTTATTGTGCGTGTGAATTTAGTATGAATAACGGAGGAAAGTAAATAGAAAAAAATATAAAATGTCAGTTTCTTATTCACTTCAAAGTTTTTAGAGTCTTACATTCCAAAATAATAAATACCTTTACAAAAAAAAGATATGCTGATATTCATTGCCCTATCCTTGTCGGTTGCGTTGCAACTGGGTGCGTCGATACTCGCAATCAGTCTGATTAAGCGAACTCGATACAACATATCGTGGATTTTACTTTCGGTTGCTTTTTCCTTGATGGCAATTCAGCGTATTTATGATTTGATTTACATTGCGCAACTTTCCGAAGAACATTTTCGTGACGTTTCAATGTTGAGTAACTGGATTTCGGTAGTCGTTTCGTTTTTGATTTTTGTCGGTACTATTTATGTAAAGAAGATTTTTAACTACATCAGGAAGATGGAAAATCTTGCCAAAGAGAACGAAAATCGTGTGTTTTCGGCCATTGTGCAGACCGAGGAAAACGAGCGTCAAATGTTTGCCAAGGAAATCCACGATGGATTGGGCCCCATTCTTTCGTCTATAAAAATGGCGTTTTCGGCTATTAATAAGGATATTGCCAACGAAACCAACAAACAGATTCTGTTGAAGACGAATTTTGCCATCGATGAGGCAATCATAACGATTAAGGAAATCTCCAATAAACTGAGTCCTCATATTTTGTCGAATTTTGGGTTGGAACGTGCCGTGAAATCGTTTCTCGACACTATTATGATAAAACAAAACACAGTTGTTTCGTTTGACTCAGATTTGAAAAACACACGATATGATTTCAACATTGAAACGGTCTTGTATCGCGTTATTTGCGAGTTGATAACCAATACGTTACGTCATGCACAAGCACAAAACATTTTCATTGTGCTCCGTCACGACGAGAAAAATGTCATGCTCAATTATACCGACGACGGCATAGGTTTCGATATTGATAATCTTCCCCATAAAGGAATGGGACTTTCCAATATGGAGTCGCGAATTAAATCAATAAATGGTACTTTTGTCATTGAAAGTTCTCACAAAAACGGAACACACGTTTCTATAAATATCTCAATATGAAACCATTACACATACATCTTATTGACGACCATTCTTTGTTTCGTGAAGGATTGAAATTTCTCTTGTCAAATTGCGACTTTATCTCGCAGATTGAAGAGTCGGAAAACGGAGAGATTTTCCTGCAAAAAATCAAGAAAAACATTCCCGATGTCGTTCTGATGGACATAGAAATGCCTGTGGTAGATGGCATTACCGCTTCGAAGACAGCCATGGAGATGTATCCCGACCTGAAGATAATTGCTCTTTCAATGTATGCCGAGGAAGAATATTATTCAAAAATGATTGATGTTGGCGTGAAGGGTTTTCTTTTGAAAAATTCGCAGTTCGATGACGTGCAAAAGGCGATACTCGAGGTGAGTGAAGGCAACAACTTCTTTTCTCCCGAAATCTTGGACAGAATTATTTCCAACATGTACAAGAAGAAAGACGAGAAAGCCATTCTTGACCTGACAGAACGAGAAATTGAGGTGCTGTATAATATCTGCAAGGGTTTGTCAAATCAGGAAATTGCCGATTTACTGTTTATCAGCAAAAGAACAGTTGACAAACATCGTGAAAATTTACTCCTGAAAACAGGGGCAAAAAACACGGCAGGCCTTGTCGTATATGCCATAAAAAACGGAATTTTTGAGATTTAAATGGTAATTGGGAACTATCTATGTTATTTCCAATATTTTTTAGCCTCGCGACCTGCTTTCATTATTACATCAACAACTTCTTGGTCGTATGGTTTCCCATTCAATCGGTTGAAAATACCCATAGTCGGCTCGCGCATGGCACCATTGTCCCAATAAACGGGAATCAAACCATACTCTAAAGCATTTTTGGTCACTTCATAATCCCAGTCCAAACGCGACTGGTTGTGAAGCCGTTGAATCAGTGTGTCGGAAAATTCTTTACGGTTGCAGGCATATTCTCCTAAAACAACGGGAATACCTTTGTCAACAAACATTTCTTTCATCATTCCAAAATGTTCTTTCATGAAATTCAAGTCGCCATATGTCGGGCAACGATACTGGTCTTTCGGATTCAGATTCCGTTCTCCCCAATAGTAAAACATGTGTCCCCAGTCGGCATCTTCGGTCATTCCGGCAAAGTTCCACGGCGTGTAATAGTGAACTTCAAACATAAGTCGTCCTTCCACAACATCTTTCGGCATAGCATAGAACAATCGTTTCGATTCGTCAATGTCGGTTGAAGGACCTTGGATAATCAACGTTCTGTAATAGTTCTTCCCACCTGTGGAACGAACAGCGTCAACGAATGTCTGCTCGTATGAGGCAAGCACTTTCATCTGAACCTCATTGTGCACATTTGGCTCGTTACAAGCGGCAAATAATAAATGGTCGTTGTAGTCACGGAAATACGTCGCAATTTGTTCCCAGTATGCTTTTTGTTTTTTGTTGTTGATTTCTTGCATGTCGGGGTTACAGTTTGTTTCCAACCAACCACCGTCGTAGTGAATGTTGAGCATGACATACATGTCGGGGTGACGGTTAAGACACGAATCAATGGCTTTTTTTACACGTGCCAGCCAAAAATCCGGAATTTTAGCATTCACGGTGTCGTACACATATAAATCCCAACCACAGGGAATACGCAATACGTTGAATCCCGCTTTATAAATACCGTCAATGATGAGATGTGTAACTTCAGGATTTCCCCAAGCCGTCTCAAACGATTCGTTTGGATATTCCTTTGCGTCGGTACGTCGCCAAACGCCGTCGTCGCGAGTCTCATCGGGAACGTATTTGATTGCTTCAAACGAGTTTCCGAGATTCCATCCCAGTCCCATTTGTTTGGCAATTTCAATGGCAGTATGCTCCACGCCAGTCTTGTCGGGAGGAAGCGGATTCGTGTTGTAGCTCGGGAAACCGTTGGTCTCGTTTGCTTTTGCTTGTGCCGAAGCCGTTTGCCCTTGGGCTTTTCTCTCGTTTTCCTCCATTTGTGCAAGACGAATCTGCTGTTTTTCGGTAAGAACTTCCTTGATTTTCATCTGTCGCGTATGTTCACGAGCTTTGGCAGCATCAAAAACGCCGTCGAATTTCACCGTGTCAAATTCTGGGTTGTACTCCTTTTCAATTGTCCATAATTTTTCAAGTTGCGCACTGGTCAAATTCAAAGAATCTTTCCACATTTTTAGCCTGTCGGCGGTTTTCATCGGCTCTGTTTGCCCGTATGCTGTTGAAAACAAAAGAAGACCTGCAAATATTCCAAATAAAAATCTTTTATTCATTTTTGTATCTCTATCGGTTTAGTGTCAAAGATACACTATTTTATAATTGTGCAATTTAAATAGAGAGAAAATTTGCTTTACGCTTTTCAGTGAAATCATCACTTTTTGCAGTTGGCACAATTTGCTTGCCAGTTAGGCAATTTATTCAAAGTTTGCTTAATGGATTCCGCAGATTTTTGATATTTTTGCTTATTGGATAAAGAAATATGGCAGAAAAAAAGACCGACGAATATTATATGGAGCAAGCGCTTGCGCAGGCAAAGATGGCGTACGAGAAGGACGAGGTTCCCATTGGTTGCGTGATTGTGTGCGAAGGACAAATCATTGCCCGTGCCTATAATTTGTCGGAAACGTTGAATGACCCGACTGCTCATGCCGAAATGCAGGCATTTACCATTGCAACGAATTATCTGGGTGGAAAATGTTTGCAAAAATGTACGCTTTATGTTACGGTTGAACCATGCGTAATGTGTTGTGGCGCAGCGTATTGGGAACAGTTAGGCAAGATTGTGTATGGCGCTTCCGACGTGAAACGAAACGTGTCGGAACTGCACGATAGAATCTTGCATCCCAAAACCGAGGTCGTGGGTGGCGTGCTGAAAGAACAATGTGAGGAATTAATGCAGAAATTTTTTAAGGAAAAACGATAATTTAAACCTGTAGAGACGCGATTAATCACGTCTCTACCAAAATAAACAATGACAATGAAAAATTCAAACCTAATCGTAAACATTATTTTCGGAGCAGCAATCATTTTGTTGTTCGTTTTGTATGCAAAGAAACCTTCTACCGAAGTGGTGAATGAGCCGACGGTAACCGAGGCCGATACTACGCTTGACGCAATTTTTGCCGACGAGGAAATGGTAGAGGCAAATTTCCCAATCGCATACGTGATTGTGGATTCAGTAATGCATAACTATTTGTATTATCAAAAGTTGGAAAAACAATATCAGAACTTGGTTTCGTCGGAAGAGGCAAAATTGCAGAAAAAGGCAGAACAGTTCCAAAAAGACGTGGAAGATTTTCAATATCAGATTGAAAAACGAATCATAACATCTGCCGACGCACAGGCGAAAGAGGCTGAATTGAGCCAACGTCAGCAGGCATTGTACGCCGAGCAGCAAAAGAAACAGCAGGAACTTGCCCTTAAGGAGCAAAAATTACTCGACCAACTAATTGACAGCGTTCACGCCTGCATTAAATTCTACAATGCCGACGGCAAATACAAAATCATTTTGAACAATGCTTACCAAAGCAGCGTGTTGTATGCCGAAGAGCAATTGAACATTACCAATGACATTCTCAAGGTGATGAATGCACGATATAATGCGGCTAATCAGAAAAAATCAAAATAATATTTTGTAGAGATGCGATTAATCGCGTCTCTACAGTAATTCCCAATAATATGAAAATCATCGTCGCCGTCACTGGTGCATCGGGTTCGTTGTATGCCCAATGTTTGTTCGACAAACTGAATGCCTTGCGGAATCAGATTGACGAGGTGTGCGTGGTATTTTCCAAAACGGCGAAGGATGTCTGGCTGTGCGAAATGCCCTCGAAACCAAATATCTATGATTTCACGGAATATGCCGATACGGATTTCTTCTCGCCAATAGCATCTGGCTCGGCGAAATACGATGCCATGATAATTTGTCCGTGCAGCGTAGGTACAATGGGACGAATTGCCCACGGTACGGCGGAAACGCTCATTACCCGTGCCGCCGACGTTATGCTCAAAGAACGCCGAAAATTGATTCTTGCCGTTCGCGAAACGCCGTTCAGCCTGATTCATATTAAAAACATGGAACTGATTACACAAGCAGGGGGTATCATCTGTCCGGCAAATCCGTCATTTTATTCCAAACCGCAAACTGTTGAGGATGTATGCAATACTGTGGTTGACCGCATTATCGATTTGACAGGCATTGAACATAATGGTTTTCGGTGGGGGAATAAAAGTCTTTGAGTTAAGGTAGTTTTACAAAGAATGCGGACAACGTACCGCCGTCATTTTCTTGCTCTTATTTGAATTTTCCACGATATACGTAAGGGTGATTTCCGCTGCTCCGTGACCGTTGCTGGCCGTTCTCAACCGCGAAATGTTTAGGTCATAGTCAAGCATAATGTCGAATCCCATATAACGACAACCTAAGCCAAAAATAACGGCATCCTTGTTTTTTGAGCGAAACCATGCACCCGCTTGCAGTTGCGATATGGCAGAATTCTCAAAATAAAATATTCCCATTCCACCAAAATGAAACTCGTGTTGCTTCCCTTGAAACTGCATTTTGAATCCAGGAATGACATCAATATTATTGGTGACTCCAATGATAGCATTTCCGTGAACTAAAAACCGATGAAGCAATATGGCATCGCCCGCATTGAAAAAAGAAATGTCGGGCTGATTGAGATTGTACATTGCCACTCCTATCGTATAGGTTTGATTTTTCTGCGGTTTGAACGTACCTTGTGCACCGGCACTCAAATCAAAATAAACGGCGGAATTCCCGTCAAACGCTTCTGTAACAGGAATGTCGGGATTGTATTTCGTGCCGTCGAATTGCTCGCCAAAGGTTAATTTGGTGTAATTGAGCGTATTATAGTGCATTGCCGGAAGAATGCCATACGAAATAATGACCGTATTTCCCACAAGACGAAAATGCTGTGCCAACGGTATTCCAAATTGGACCGTAGTGTAATCGGCATCGCCCGCCATATCGTAATTAATAAGCATTCCGTATCCGATAATGTAATTCCATTGTCGCTTGGTGTATTTCCCGTCAAAATTTGCCGAAAAGGTTTGATATGGGTCGGCAACGGTGCGATATTGGTCACGATATGCCAAACAAAAACGGGATTTCCCCGTAAAAAAACCTGCATCGGCGGGAGTCACGTTGAGCGTGTTGGTATAGAAATTTGAAAAATGGATATCCTGTGCGAAGGATTGTATCGCAAAAAGACATAATACACAATATGTAAGTGCTTTATTGAACATTAACGAATGAGAGTAATGTTTCCTTTTGCTTCAAATTTTTCGTCGTTTATGCACGTTCCTTTCAAATAATATACAAAAACTTGTGGTTCAAGCAATTTGCCGTGGTACGTGCCGTCCCAATATTCATTTGCATTATTCGTTTCAAAGATTTTCTCACCCCAACGGTCATAAATTGCAAATTCAAATTCGGAAATTACACCACTATTTAATTGAATCACATCGTTTTTGCCGTCATTATTTGGTGTAAACGCCGTAGGAACAAAGATGAACGGCGTCCCGCAAATCCAATCCACCGACGAAATGGTAATCGTGTCGGAATTTTGACAACCATATTTGTCAACGGCAATTACTTTGTACGTAACCGTAAGAGGAATATCGGGAGTGACCGTCGTAATGGCCGATTGGTAATCGTCAAGCCAGACTGATGGTGACCAAATGTAACTTATCGTATCAACAGGATGTTTTGTCGCAGAGATTTTCCCGACTTGACCGATGTACAACAACTGCTTATCGGCAGAAACATTGATTTCGGGCAATTTTTCTTCCAATACGATTTTCACCGTATGAACAGTCGAATCGGTACAGTTGTGGGCATCGTCAATAATTACGGAATACGTTTGCGGACACAAGCCCGTAAGTTTCTCCGTTGTCGCACCGTTCGACCAATTGAACGTATATGGTTGTGTCCCTCCCGAAGCAACTACACGAATGGAGCCATTGCATGCTCCGCGGCACGTTTCGTTGAATTGATAAATCGTGTCAAGTTTGAAAACATCTGGCTCTCGCACCGTCGTTGTCATACTTACTTTACAGCCCAAATCATCAATAACGGCTACGCTATATTCACCTTCGCCCAAATCTGTTCTGAAAGATTCCGTCGAACCGTTTTCCCACAAATATTCATACGGGGAGATGCCTGATGGTTCCGCCTCGAAACTTGCATCATTTCTTCCATTACATGATATTGGAACGAAATTCTTTATGTTAACGGCAAGACTATCAACCTCAACAGTAACCATATCGTAATAGGTACAGCCAATTGCGTCGGTTGCCTTGATAGTAAAATCCGTTGTGTGTGTCGGATTTACGTATGCAGTTGCCTTGTCAGCACCATTTTTAATGAAAGTTTTAGGAGACCAATCGTACCATAACTCGTTTTCGGGATTAAGGTTCGTCACTGAAATCGGTACCAAATCACCACTGCAAATGAGCGTGTCGCCGGCAACGGAAATTTCGTTATGAAAGACCTCAACGGAAATGGAACTTTCTGCCTCGAATTCGCAATAGGTGCTGAGCGTTTTTACATAATACGTGGCACTCTCTGTCGGAGTAATTTCAATGTAATCCAACGAAAAATCAGGGTTTATAATGTGGGCGAAGTTCGCATCGGTAGCCCACAAATATCGTTGTGAAGGAGCATTTGTCTCTACCACGAGTTTAATTGTCTCACCAAGACAAACTTGCGGTTTTTGTTTCTTGCCGTTTTTCACCACGTTGATTTCCTTTACAAAATAATTCTCGTTAAACACGTTTACCGTTTGTTTGTACACCGTCTGACACCAGCCCGAAGTCACCGTAAGTTCGTATGTTGTCGTATCTTCTGGCGAAGCGTATGTGTGCGGTTGCGTCGGGTCGGTCAGCCAATCCTCGGGATTCCAGTCGTATTCCAATTCGGGATTGTATTCGTTGGGAATGCCAATCAATACGCTTTCGCCCAAACAAATATTCTGCGTTTCCAATGTCTCATAATTGATTTTCGTGGAAATTGTGAGTTTCTTGCTCACCGAATCACTTTGATTGCACGAAGTGGAATCTTGAACAAACAATGTGATTGTATATGTGCCATTCTCTTTGTAGGTATGCGACGGTGACTCGTCGGTAGAGGTTGTGCCATCGCCAAAATCCCATTTATAGGTTACATGAGGATTGTTGTAATGAATTTTTGTCGTGTTGTTGAAGGTGAGTTCCTTGCTCAAACAACCAACTTCGGGGATGTCGAAATCGGCTTCAATAAGGCCGAAATCTATCACAAAACGGAACACAGCCGAGTTACAATTGCTTGAATTATTGCGTGTTGACCACGCCCCCGGATTGGGTGCAATGGGGAATCCGTTACAACCGCCGCAACTTGCACAAACGCTCTGATACACATAACCATTGGCATCGAAGCGGCTCGTACCGCCATCCACGTGGTCACGGCCACTCGTTGCACAGCCATTATACGTGTACGTTCCCGCATACGGATTATATAAGATATAAGCGTCACTTAATTCTCCAAAATAACTTGCATAATCCAAATTATTGGCCTCATCGTCAATCACCATAATGTAGAAATCTTTCCCATCAGTTACATTCTGATAGGCATCGGGAGTAATGTCCATCCCTTTGGTACCGTTAATTGAGAGCCAACCGTAATCGTAAATATACGTATTCCCGTTTATGTACCATTGTCCCAAATAATCTGGCCATTCGCGACCAACGCCTGCAAGATAGATTCTATTGCAAATATCAACTTCAAAAGCCGTAGGCGAGATATTTGGCACTCCTGAACCACTTCCAAAAACCGTTGACCAACGCAAATCCGACAAGTCATTGGTAAACGATGCCAAGAACTGACCGCTATTAGGATTGTTGTAGTTCGCATTATAAATCAACGTGTTGCCTGATGCCGTTGTTTGCCCGAAAATAAACACATCGTTGTTTGAATTGACACGGACAAAATGTGCCTGGTCATATTGTTCGGAACCGAAATACGTTGCACCTTGCAGAAATCCAGTGTTTTTGTCAAGTTTCAAGACAAACGCATCAACCGTACCGCCAATTCGTTCGGTTTGGTATCCGCCACCTGGGAAATTCAACGTCGAGGAACACGTTCCGCCCGTCACATACACGCCGTCAATGTGGTCAACATCAATAGAATATGCCGCATCCTTGCTATCGCCACCAATATAGGTGCTCCATTCCAGATTTGCCAAGTCAGGCGAAAACTTACACACTACGCCGTCCTGTGAGCCACCCGAAGCACCTTGAAATCCGTTCACGATAGGAAAATCTGCGGAAAATGTAGTTGAGGCGATATACACATTATCGTTATCGTCAACCATAATTTCCCCACGGGCTCCGTCGCCATAATTGTAATACAACGAATCGTAACCATAATACAAATCGCCTTCTTCCCAACTAAAATTGATACCGTCGTTCTTGCTACCTCCCAAAAACGTTGATGATAGGATTGACGAGCCATCTTCGGCTATTTTCGCAACAAAAATATCAACGCCGTGTTCAAACAAAATCAAATTGTCGTAGAGAACGGAATCTCCACCTTGAAACGTCGTCAAGTATCCATTATATGCAGGGAAATCGGCTGAGCCGGTCGTCCCTAACATAAGCAATTCGTCGTTGCTGTTCACAATCAAACTATGAGGCATTTCGCAACTGCTACCGCCTATGTACGTGGCATACAAGCGTTTCTTGCCTGTTTCGTCAAGTTTTATAAGTCCAATGTCCCAATTCCCACCTGCATAAGTAAGCTGAATAGCACCCATACTTACGGGGAAGCCAAATCCTTCGACGATTCCCGCCAAATATGCGTTGTTCTTGGAATCGTACGTAGCCGTAAAGCCCCAGTTGTCGGCAGTGGAGCCGGTGTAGGTTGAAAAAACAAGATTCGGGTCGATGTACAACGTATATTCCGGACTATACGTTCCTAAATCGTAAGTTACCTTAAAGTTCTCCAGATGATAGGCACAGGGGATTTCAACCGTGTCGTTGTCGATGATTTGATATGCAAACGGCTTTTGCTCGTACACTTCGTTGACCGAGGTTGTAATCACAAGGACTCCGTCGTGACGAACTTTCATTGATGGAATATCGGTATATTCCAAAACAATTTTATGCGGATTTCCACCCGGAGATACCACAAAATCATATTTCAAGTCGGCACTATTGCCATACAAATGAAGATCGATGTTTTTATAGAGATTTTTATACATCACATCGTTGAAACTGCGCACATCCGACGACCATTTTTTCGGATTCGGACCAGTCAAATAGTTCTCGGTATAGGCATTCTGATTAAAGCCATAGGGTTTGACTTTTGTATTCGCATTAAGAAAATTCACCCTATATGCGTGCGCCTTCATCTCATGACTGTGCGCCTTTTCTGCCAATGGAAGTTGCTTGCCAGTTTGTTCAAAAAAACGCCTACTTGAATCTAAGAATTCCTCGGTAATTTCCGTCGTGGCATGACGATGTTTCAAACTTTCGGAATCGCGGAAATAGTATGTAAGCGAGTTTTTTTCAAGAAAGACATACCCGCCATATAACTGACTGCGAAACAACACGTTATCGGCCCATTGATGCTTGTTTTCGGTAAAATAGATTTCCGAATTTTGGGCAAAAATGGCAAAAGATGCAACAATCCCTATGACCAATAACGCAAATTTTCTCATCTACAATAAGATAGAAAAAATAAAGGTAAAGTTACAATTTAAATTGAAAATTGAAAATTGGCGGGAGAGAAATGGAAAAAAAAGAGTCACTTAGTTGTGACTCTTTTTTGTTTTTTACAAGAATGTGTCGCTTTTTATTGACGCATTTCCTATCGAATACTTTCTATCAATTCTGGCAAGGCAAGCTCAAATTTCACGCCATACCAGTGATTTTTGTCGTTAATTGTTTTTGCAATGGCGTTCACCGTGAAATCTACGGCAATTTTTGCCGCCTGTTCTATTGTCTTTCCCAAGATCATTGCTCCGGCAAAACTACTTGCAAACACGTCACCCGTGCCGTGGAACATTCCAGGATACAAATCACGGAAATAATAACTTACTTTCCCTGTAGCACCGTCGATAGTGGCAACGCCCAATTTGCCTTCTTCTAGACTTACACCTGTAAGCAACGCATTCTTACATCCAAGTCCCAACAATTTCTTCAAAATACGTTCAATATATTCTTTCGTGTGACCTGATTCTATGTATTCCTCGTCAAGCATAAATGCTGCTTCGGTAAGGTTTGGCACGATAACGTCGGCTTTTTTACAAAGTTTCGCCATTTCTTTTGCAAAACTTGGCTCAAAACCAGGATATAATTTCCCTTTGTCACCCATAACTGGGTCAACAATGATTTTGCTGTCGGGTTTACGAAGTTCGTCCATAATGTCGGAAATGTATTCCAATTGTTTCACGCTTCCCACATAACCCGTATAGAATGCGTCGAACTTGATGTTTTCTTTCTTCCAATGTTCTTTGATGGCAGGAAGGTCCTCGGTTAAGTCGTGAAACGTGTAACCTGTGAAACCACCTGTATGTGTTGATAAAATTGCCGATGGCAAAATTGCCGTTTCAATTCCCATTGCCGAAATAACTGGCAGGGCAACCGTCAAGGAACATTGTCCCACGCACGAGATGTCCTGAATCGTAAGTATTTTTTTCTCGTTCATTTTTTTTATTTTTTTCAAGTTAAACCTTAAAATCTTGTCAACGCTTTATCTGTTTTGACGGTGCAAATATACATAAAATTTAATAACCTACCAAAAGCATAGGTTATTCTTTTCTAAAAAATATATCAAAAATATACCAACTAACTTGAAAAAACGTATTTTTGCGATTAAATGAGATGGAAATGAAAAAACTTATTGTCATATTACTTTGTGCCTTTGCCGCGTTTCAAGTTGAGGCACAGACAAAACCGCCAACTCCCAAATCGAAGGCGACGGCAGCAAAAACTGCTCGTGATGCGCAGCCACCAAGAAAAACATACGCTGAACGTGTAGCCGATACGATTGCAGGGAAATATGGTCCCGACAATGTGCTTATCACAAACGTCGTTACGGTGGAATCTTCGGTACAGAATGTCACTGCAACCGATATTACTATTGAACAAACGGTTATCACCAATGTTTTGATTGAAAATGTGATTTGTGAATATCTTACGTTGACAAACGCAACATTGTCGGATCTTGTTATTCGAAATTGTAAGATTGAAGACTTCTTGATTGAAAATTCCTCTATCGGAAGTTTGACAATAGAGGATTCGCAGGTCAATGCTTTTGAATCGGACGAAAGTACTATTCGTCGTCAGACATTTATGGCAAAAGAACCCGAACCTGTTGAAGAAGAGGTAAAGAAGAGCCCGTATAAGTCAACGACAACGCGTCCAAGTACAACGGCGCAGAAAACACCTACTTCAACTTCAGCGGCAAATAATGCCAAGAAGAAAAAAGGACAAAAAAGATAGTTTAGAATTTTTCCGTGTGAATTTTATCTAACTGCAAACGGTTGAGGTCGAACGGTTTACGTTCTTCCGATTTGTAACCCATTGCTATCACCGACAACACTTCGTAGTTTTCAGGAATGTTGAATGCCTTTTTCAGCACTTCCGACGCACTTTCGCCTGATTCCTGTGCACGTTTGCGGATTTGTACCCAGCAACTTCCCAAGCCCAAATCTTCTGCCGCAAGATGCAGATATGCCGAGGCAATGGAACAATCTTCAACCCACACGTCGGTTTTTTGCGTGTCGGCAATTACGATTACGGCAAGAGCGGCATCCTTTACGAATGCGGCGCCGGCTTGCTTACAAGTGGAAATTGTCTCCAACGACTGCTTGTCTTCCACGAAAATGAATTCCCATGGATTTGCACGATGTCCCGACGGGCTCATCAAAACAATCTGTTTCAGTTTTTCCTGTATTTCCTGCGGAACTTGCTTGTCAGCAAACGTTCTCGTACTTCTTCGTTTTTGTGCTAAGTCGAAAAATGATTCCATAATTATTTTTTATGTAAAACTCGGTAAAACAAATATATCATAACTGCCGTAACCGACAATTGCACCGTGAGCATAAGTATTAAAGCAGCCGTTGACATTATTCTATTGTTATTTCTTCAAAATTATGTTGACGTGCGAATCGGATGAACACGCACAATACTATCAAAAACAAAAGTAATCCAATTCGGCAAATATCGACGTAAAAAACGTTATTTATGACATCGGCCTTGTAAATTGGTGAGCCAAAGGTGACCACATCGTCGGGCGAAACAAGCACTTCGGCGTCAGACGGAAGCACGTAGGTTTTTTCTTCTATCACCAATTCCGTATCGGAAATCTTTTTTACCACACCTTCGTTTTCGGCATAAAACTCGTCGGCAAACCACGTTTTGTTCGGACCAATATTTTGATGACGCAATTCACCAATAATACTTGAATCGTCAAGTTCCCACCCTTTGAAACTCAGCAGCGACCAATCGTCATTTTTGGGTTTTATGAGTGCCGCTACAAAAATGATAATCAACATTGTGGGGGTGATATATTTAAGTATTGCTTTATATATCTTCGGAAGACGAATTTCCGCATCGTCGGTAATCATCTTCCAACCTTTGTCAACGCCAAGCACCCATGAAAATGCGATTGCTTCCAGCAAGGCGAAGAAAAACAGCGAAACAGTTCCGCCCCAGAAATCATACTGGTCGAACACGCCTTTGTCGAAGAACAGCACGCACGGAAGCGCCAAAATGAACAATAACACGCCAAAACGGTACGAACTTTTCCGTTGTGTCCAGTTGTAATTTCGTGCCAAGAATGCGATGAATGGCTGACTTATGGAAATTGACGACGTGATTGAAGCGATGAACAATATTCCGAAAAATGCAAAGCCCGCAAGGCACGAAAGCACGTCGCCCCATTGTTCGAACAAATACGGCATGGTACGGAATCCAAGGCCGAAACCGCCCATTCCCGTCAGTTCCACAACCTTGTCAACGCCAAGATAGCCAATGGAAATAGGAATAATAATAGCGCTTCCCAGCACGATTTCTGCAAATTCGTTAGTAAATGCCGAGGTCATTGAGTTCAATGCAATGTCGTCATGCTTCTTCATGTACGAAGCGTAGGTTTGTATCGCCCCCATTCCCAGCGACATGGTAAAGAACACCTGACCGGCAGCCGAGAGCCACACTTTGGGATTTGCCAGCGAATCAACGTCGATAGTCCACAAGAAATCGAGCGCCACCACGCTGTCGAACTTTGCTCCCGCAACGCCCGCTTTCATCGTGTAGGCCTTATACACCAAGAAGAAACCGAAAATGAGCAAGAGCGGCATACTGATTTTTGACGCACGTTCAATTCCTTTGGAAATGCCGTTGCTCAAAATAAAGACATTGATGAGCAAGCAACAGATGAACATTATCAGCGTGTCGGACGGGAATCCGAGCGTTGACGTAGTCAAGTCTATGTATTTATCGAAGAAAGCGGATACCTCGTATTCGGTCATTCCGTCGAACGTGCCGATAACTGAGTGGATGGTGTATGACAAAATCCAACTTTCTATATAGCAATAATATGAGCAAATTACGAAACTCGAAAAGAGACAAAGCGCACCCGAATATCGCCAAAAGTGGCTTTTGTTCAACGCCTGCATAATCGTTGGTGGCGAGTGGCGACCAAGTTGACCGCCAAACTTTCCCGTTGACCATTCAATCATAGCCAAGGGCAATCCAAGCAAGAGGAACGACACCAGATACGGGATAATAAACGCTCCGCCGCCATTCTGAACGGCTTGCACGGGGAAACGGAGAAAGTTTCCCAATCCGACGGCACTTCCCGCCATCGCCAAAATCAGTCCCAATCGGGAACCCCACGCTTGTTCTGTCTGAGCCATACAATTATCGTTGGGCAAAAATAGCGATTTTCTTGGAAATGGTAATGATATAAGAAAATAAATAAGCAACCATTACTATCAATAAACAACAATTAACACCTTGACAATCAATATATTCCAATAAAAATAGATTTGGAAATAAGGTGTGCTATGTGTATATTTGTGGAGGAAATGTTTGGAACATAACTAAAACAAAGACAATATGAAAAAAGAAGAGATTCAAGCCCTTTTCAAAAGCTTTGAAGAGGCAGGACTATCGGTAACGGATCATTTTGCTGATGTCGGCAAAATGATCTATGAACTCAGTTATTTTAATTTTTATAAAAAAAATGAGCAGTCCCAAGGTTTTTAGTTTTATTTTTATAATTTTGGATTATTAGTTTTAATATTTTTCTTAAATTAGGTGGTTTGTGGAAGTCGTTGATAATAAACATTTTAGGGCTATGGGTTCCTTCTGTGGTGGAGGATTTGTGGATTGTACCATGAGTGTTGGAATAGGGGTGCGGAATATTTAGAGCCACCGAAGATGTTTATGTTAGACACGTTTATATTATGCGCTTTATAAGTTTTGATAACATACCAGAGAGTCAAGAATGGGCTTTTGAAAGTGTTCGTTCTACAGAACAATGGACTCACGGCTACCATCGCTATCCTGCGAAGTTTCTTCCTGATGTCGTTAGAAAAATTATTGAAGACTACGCACAAGATAGTAGTCGGATAGCAGATTTGTTCGCTGGGTGTGGGACAACATTGGTTGAAGCTAAAATTCATGGTATTGCTTCTGTGGGGACGGATATCAACCCCGTTGCTCAGTTAATAACAAAGGTGAAGACGACCCCCTTGGCACCTGATGCTCTCCAATTAGCGTATGATAATTTGGTAGAGTTGTTTAGCGAATATAATGATGCCGATTATGCAAATATAAAAAAACATGAAAGAATAGATTATTGGTTTACTCCATCACAAAAAGCAAAGATTGCTTTTCTGTATGATAAGGTTTATAATTCGGTTATAAGTGATGACATAAAGGATTTCTTTTGTGTCTGTATCTCTCATATTTTGAAGAACTGTTCCTGGTGGTTGCAATCCGGCACAAAGCCTCAAAGAGATTTGGGTAAGAAAGTTGAAGATCCTTTTGATGAATTCCGGCGTCATTGTAAGAGGATGATGGACTGGAATAAAAAGTTTTATGAAGAATTGACTCAAAAGGGATTACAGAAAACCTCTTGTGAAATTCTATTGGAGGATGCCCGCCATACAGCAATTCCGTCCGGAAGCATAAATGCAATCATCACTTCACCACCTTATGTTACATCTTATGAATATGCTGACATTCATCAGTTGACAGCCTATTGGATGGAGTATATTTCTGACATTCACGAGTTCCGCAAAAAGTTTATTGGCACATCCTATTCTGGCAATGTTTCATTGTCTGTTTCAGATAGTAAACAAGCCCAAAAGATTGTCAATGAATTATCGGAAAAGAGCATGCATATTGCTCGTGATGTTGCTCAATACTTTAACGACATGCAAGAAGTAGCAAAAGAGATGGCAAGAGTACTTGTTCCAAATGGTCATGCTTGCATTGTAATTGGCAATACTAAGATAAAGGAAGTTCAGATAAAATCTGCAGAGGTTTTCTTTGAGTTTTTGCGTAATGCAGGATTGCAGAAAGTAGATGTGATAAAACGTAGTATCCCTCATAAATTGATGCCCACGCTTAGGGACAAAAATACGGGAAGGTTTACAAAACAGGATAATCCTAATTGTAAGAAAGTGTATCCGAATGAATTTGTAATTATAATGAAGAAGAAATAAAATATGGCAATTATAGAACAAAATAGTATGCCGTTTAGGCCTTATGCAAGGTTGATGAATATTCTTGGCGATCAACTTATTACGGACAAAAAAGTGGCTGTAATTGAAATCATCAAAAATAGTTATGACGCTGATGCTGGTTGGGTAAAAGTTAGATTTAATAACATGTCTAACGTAAAACTCAACGACTTGCCAAAAGAAGAACAGGCATATATAGAAATTGAGGATAATGGAAATGGCATGACTTTAGACATTATAAAAAATGTCTGGCTTCGCCCTGCCACCCCAAATAAATTTGAAAAAAAGAAAAGAAAGAACAACAAAACCGAAAAGGGAAGAATCATTCAAGGCGAAAAAGGAATCGGACGATTTGCTATTCATAAATTAGGAGAAAAAATAGAACTCTATACAAAAGCCAAAGGGCAAAACGAGGTTAAGTTGGAAATGAACTTCGTTGATTTCAATCCCGATGATGTCAATTTGTTCAATCAACCAACAGAATACAAGTTGCTGGATGAAGTATCCAATAATTGGTATGTTCAAGACCCTCCCGAGAGGGTGATTAGCGAGTCTGGCACAGTTATTAGGATATACAACATTAGAGAGGCTTGGTCACCAAACGACTACAGAGAGTTGTATAAAAACATACAACGAATGATGCCGCCTATTGATGAAAATGCAAAAACAATGGGTATCGAATTCATTCAAGATTTCTCAATTGAAATGTACCAAGACGGAAACCTGTTTGTGGACGCAGATGTGAAAACTTTTACTGACGTTTCCGAAAGAGCACAATTTATGATGATGGGGTCTGTTGACGAAAAAGGTGTATTGAGTTTTCAATATAAGTCACTTTCACCAAAGCGAGTTTTGAAAGACACTGTTGATTTGCTTGACGAGAACGCTTTATCATCAAGGAATTATTCTTTAGTTGGACCAAAATGGTTTAAAGAAAATGACAGAAATCCAAATTGTGGTCCTTTCAAATTTACGTTTTATGCGTTTGATTTAAAAAACAAAGACTTAACCATCCTTGATAGTGAATTGGAAAAATTCATCAAAGAAAACTTTGTTTACGTTATGCGCGATGGAGTTCGGGTGTATCCGTATGGTGAGAAAGGAATAGACTGGTTGGATTTGGATAAGAACAGATCTACATACAGAGCAGGTCAGTTTATCAGTTATAATGATTTGACAGGTTTTGTTTACATTTCACAAGAAAAGAACCCATTATTGACAGATGCTTCAAACAGGCAAGGACTTGTGAATAACATGGGCTCTTACTATGATTTCAAATCATTAACAACCGCAGCAACGGAGATTTTCAATTACGAAATCAAAATAGACAAGAACAAAAAAGAGATTCAAAAGAAAGCTTCGCTTAAGAGAACAAGCGATGCTCTTCAAAAATCCTTGAAAGAATTCCAGAAATCATTAGAAAAAGTTAACGACCTTAAGACTTTAGAATTAGCGAACAAGTTTGTTGATGCTTATACAAAGCATGTTGAAGTTGTTGAAGATAGAATGAGTACCGTTGAAGATTTGGCTGGATTGGGAATGGCTGTGGAAAAATCTTCGCACGATTCCCTACGATTACTTTCCTTGATGACCCAAAACGTGAAATCGTTCAAGAAAAAGCTTATCAAGCGGGATTATCAAGAAGCGGAACTCGTTGACTTGATGAACGATCTTGAAGAGAACCTGGATCTTGTTTATGAAGACCTGAATCTCATACAACCTCTTTTCAAGATTCAACGACAAAAAACAAAGGATATATCCATCAAAGAAAGCATCGCAAAAGTGGTAAGATATTTTAGAAATGACATGGACGGAAAAATCGCCACCAATTTAAATGATGTTACCGAAGATTTAATTGTAAAAACAAATGCGGGGTTGATTCTTCAAATACTTATCAATTTGATTGACAATGCCATATATTGGTTAGACAAATCAGGTGAATCCAACAAAAAGATTCATTTCAAGATAGACCCTATCGAGAAAACATTGATAGTAGCCGACAATGGAAATGGCATTCGTGAAGACGTTATTCCTTATGTATTTAATGAATTCTTTTCTATGAAATCAAATGGAAGAGGTCTCGGTCTTTACATTGTACGAGAATTGTTGTCTCGCATTAATGCGAAAGTGGCAGTTGTTGAAAATGAGGATGACAAAATCCTTTCAGGTGCTAATTTTATCATCAGGTTTGATAATGAGGAGGAATAAATATGGATGGAGTTATTCTTTTTGCAGACAATAATGTTTTTTCTGAAGGCCATGAAAACCAATTATTCAACCTATTTCTTCAGAAAAAAGAGTTTTCCGTTTTACCCATTGATAATTTAGCCTGTTTAGAAGCCACTATAAAATCAGCATCTACTTTCAAGGCATGTATTATTGACTGGAATTTTGAAAACACCCTAATTGAAGATGAGGATTTTGTGGGAATACAACATCCGGAAAGGACACCCATGTCGATACTTAAAAACCATTCACTTTACACGTTGGTTTATATTTATTCAGCACGCGAGCTGTCTAACGAAGACAAAAAATGTCTCAAGAAAAGGTACGGAAAAAAAATTCATTTTAGAATTAAAGGAAATAATGTTGATAAAGAATATAAATCTATAATAACAGATATTCAAAAATTCGAAAATAATAATCCTCATTTGACCATTCCTTTTGTCTGGAGCCAAACTATAAATACTGCCACACAAAAGCTCTTTGAAGATCTTGAAAATGCTGATCGCAATTGGATGAAAGAATTTCACAAAACAGTAGATAATGATGGTGGAGACCCTGCATCAGAGTTAATAAAAATATTCAATAATGCTCTATGTGAATCTATTATTCAATCCCCTGTGTTAAGATCTAACATAGATGATTATTCTGACGAGAATGATCCTGTACCAGCAAAAGATTCTGCAAAAGTATATCAGAGATTGATTTATTCACAACTCCCCTACGAAACACCTATCATGACAGGCGAACTCTTTAAATTCAGCAATAATCAATTTGGTATTTTAATAACTCCTGAATGTGAAATTGGGGATAAGAAGGATCATCAGTTGGAGTTTTTAGTGTTTCAAAGAACTAACTTCGAGGAATACTTGAATAAGAATTATGCATATGGTCCCAATGACAATTATGATAATCTTAAAGAGAAGACTAAAGAACGCATGAAAAAAATCTTTAATAACGATAGTTTAAGTGTACATATATTACCGGTTTTCCCTTTTTCATCACGTCGCTACAATGAAGTGGCTTGTATAAATTTCAAAACAGCTTTTTGTATTAAAAATAAAAAAGCGTATGAAAGCAAAAGGATGGGGTATAGATTGAATTCTCCGTATATTCATCAATTAAGACAACGGTATTTGGCTTTCTTTGGGAAATATGGGGTTCCTGCTATTCCAGATAGTTTGCGCGTGTACAACCTTAAGTAAAAAAGTATGACAAAACTAATCATAGAAAAAATACGAGATAAGGTAAAAAAATACTCCGATAATAAAAACAATATTGGCGGCTATTCCATTGATTTTGCGACCCAATATGTTATTGTCCATGAGCATTTTCGTTTAGCTAGTATTGGTTTTGGTGTTCCTCATACATTTTGGAGTTTAGGAGAATCCATATTTAATTTCTGGTTTGACATATTACAATCCAACAACATAAAGGTTGTTTCCGATGAAAAGGAAGTTTTACGTGAAGCCATAAACAATGAAATGAGGTGTGAACCAACAGATGAAAACATAAAGGTTCGCATTAATGTTATAGAATTGTTGGGTAAAAAGTTTCGTTTTATTGATTTATTCTGTGGAATTGGTGGTTTTCATCAAGCCATGGAATCATTGGGGGGCGAGTGTGTATTTGCCAGTGATATTGATGTCGATTGCCGAAAAACTTATGAAGATAATTATGGGGTAAGACCCGAGGGGGATATAACAAAGATTGATGCAAAAGACATTCCTTCTCATGATGTATTATGTGCAGGCTTCCCTTGTCAATCATTCTCAAAAGCAGGAAAAAGGCTTGGGTTTGAGGACGAAACAAAAGGTACCTTGTTTTTCGATGTATGCAGGATCCTTGATTTCCATAAACCAAAATACGCTCTGTTGGAAAATGTGCGAAATCTTGCTAGTCATGATTATGGTAATACATGGAAAGTAATTCATGATAGCCTAGAGCGACTTGGATACAATTTACTTCCTGAACCAGTGATATTTAGTCCTCACTATATTGGAATACCGCAGCATAGAGAAAGAGTTTATATAATGTGTGTAAGGAAAGATATCGGAGAGATTAAACCATTTTTTTACGATAAGGCTAAGATGCAATCATGTTCAATAGACACAATACTGCAGAACGATGACGAAATACCCAATGTTCAAGAGTATAAAATTTCTGAGGAAATGGAAAATCTGATTGATTTATGGAATGAATTTCTACAATCAATAAAGGTGGAAAGACTACCGGGTTTCCCTATTTGGACTGACAGATTGTGTGATTTAGATCCTAACGAGAATCTAGCACAATATCCAGCGTGGAAGCAGAATTTTATTCACAAAAACAATGAATTGTATATAGAAAACAGGAAATTTATTGATGGATGGCTAGAACGTGCAAATAAGAATCCTCTATTTTTTGGCGCAAAAGCAAAATTGGAATGGCAAGCCGGTAATATAGATACTCCAGATATTTGGAATCAGATTTTCCAATTTAGACCATCAGGCATAAGAGTGAAAGTAAATACATACTTTCCAGCTTTGGTGGCTATCGTTCAAACATCAATTATTGGGTCAAGACGCAGATACCTAACACCAAGAGAATGTGCGCGGTTGCAAAGTTTCCCAGATACTTTTAAGTATGATGTAAAACTTGCACAGGCGTATAAACAATTTGGTAATGCCGTAAATGTAGAGTGTGTGAAACTATTTGCAAAACATATGTTTAATATTTAATTATTATGTTTCATTATGGTACCGTTTAAAGAAACAATTAATTCTAAAGAAGAACTTATAGAGGCATGTAAAAAGGGATTTGAAGATTATTCAAATAAAAGAATATCGAAAAACGATTTTTGCATGTATTTTGGATTTACCCATGGGCAAGCAATAACCACTTTCTATGAAGGAAATTACGAGCAACTTTTAGTTGATGGTGGTTTTAATCGTGGAAGTGTAGCATATTTTTCTGGGGGAATTAATGCTTGGAAAAATCTTCGAGATGGAAAATATGTGTTTCCTCCATTTCAAAATAATTCTCAACCTAACAACGTACCTGCTAAGGTTGTTCAAAAAATATTTTATGGTGCACCAGGAACAGGCAAATTTCTCCCATACCTCACCGCCCTCCGCACCAAGCCCTTCATGCTTTTAGCTGGCATATCCGGCACAGGTAAGAGTCGTATTGTGAGAGAAATGGCTAAGGCATGTTGGAAGGAAGGTGACGCAGAATTTGGTAAAAACCACCCAAAGAACTTCTGCATGGTGCAGGTAAAGCCCAATTGGCACGACAGCAGCGAACTGATTGGCTACGTGAGCCGCATCAATGGTGAGAAGTTTGTTGTTGGACCATTCCTTCGCTTTTTGGCAAAAGCCATCAATGACCCCAACACACCGTATTTCCTCTGCTTGGATGAGATGAACCTGGCTTCTGTGGAACAATACTTTGCCGAATACTTAAGCGTGATAGAGAGCCGCAAACTGAATGCCGATGGTAGCATCACCACTGACCCAATTATTCCATACGAGAACACTGAGGCCTACGGCACTTTGATAGACCAACTGTTTGCCGATGAAGCAGACAGGAAAGCCTACAAGTCGGAAAACGACGGCAAGCGCCTTACTATCCCACAAAATCTTTTTGTGGTAGGTACAGTGAATATGGACGAAACAACCTTCAGTTTCTCTCGCAAGGTACTCGACCGTGCCATGACCATCGAGATGAACGAGGTGGACCTGCACGGCGGCTTGGAGAAAGGCAAAGACAACGAGATTGGCTATATCGGCAACAGTATCATTGGCGAAGCCGCCGAGGGGTGCGATGTGTATGAACAAAACGAGGATCTGTGCGACCAAGTGCTGGCCTATTTGGAGAAAGTGAATACAGTATTGGAAGGCACTCCCTTCAAAATCGCCTACCGTACCCGCAACGAATTCCTGCTCTACGCCGTTAACCGCCAGCTGCTTGACAAGGATTCCCAACTTTGGCAAACCCTCGACGAGATGACATCCATGAAAATCCTCTCGCGCATCGAAGGCGACAGCGAACGCACCCAGAAAGTCCTTAACGGATTGAAGAACATGGTTGACGAAGAAATTGTCGCAAAAATTCCTACGCCCGAGAATGGCAAAGAAAGAGCCGAGAGTATAACGGCGTCAAAAATAGAGGAAATGCTAAACAAGTTAAAGGATTCGGGATATACAAGTTATTGGGCTTAAACAATATAGTAATCAAAATGAACAGAGTTACGTTAGAGCAGCTGCAACGAATGCGTGAAACAGAAGACCACGTTGAATTCAAAAAAGGAGAAGGTGGTAATGTTTCATATAATGGTGCAGGTAAGGATAACCCTAAAGACCGACGCCGTTGCATATTAGGCTATGTATCTGCTTTATGTAACGAGGGCGGTGGCTATTTGGTAATCGGCATGCACGACAGTTGTCCTCACAAGGTAATCGGCACCAAACAATCTGAAAATGCCATTGGAAAACTGGAAAGCGACATATACAAGGATTTAGGTATTCGCCCTGACGTTTATGAATTGTATGACGAACAAAACAAGCGTGTGCTAGTGATACAAATCCCTGCCCGTCCTATAGGTAAAGTTTATAAATTTGAAGATGTGCCTTTGATGCGGGTCGGGGAAGAGCTCAAGCCTATGGATGACAAGACCTATATATCTATCATTCAAGAACAGGAACCCGATTTCTCCGAAGAGATATGCAAGAACGCACAAATCAGCGATTTGGACGATGAAGCTATTGCAATACTGAAAGACAAGTATGCACAGAAACAAAAGAACCCCTCGTTTCGCGCCCTTTCAAATGAACAAGCCTTAAATGATTTGGGGTTGTTGAAAGATGGAGAAGTGACCAATGCCGCCGTGCTTCTTGTAGGCAAGGAAAATGTTATTGACAGATTGTTCCCGCAAGCCAAGGTCATGTTGGAATTCCGAAACCATGAAACACAAATTGGTTTCGACAATAGAATGGCTTTTGGAAAGCCTTTCTATAAAATGATAGACGAAGTGTGGGGTGCCATCAATCTCCGTAATGGTTATGTTCCAGTAAGGGAAGGTGCGTATATAGGTCTTTCAAGCATTCCATTTTTTAACGAAGATGTCATCAGAGAGGTGTTGAATAATGCTTTTGCACACCGAGACTACCGCAGAAACAGTGAAATAGTCATCAAAATGTACCCCACTAGATTGGATGTCATCAATGCAGGTGGTTTTCCTCAAGGAGTTACCTTAGACAACCTGCTGACCGTGCCAAGCACACCGCGAAACAGACTTCTCGCCGATGTCATGTCCAAAACGGGACTGGTGGAACGTTCAGGTCAAGGGATGGACAAAATATTTCTGTTTACGTTGTCAGAAGGAAAACCAGCCCCCGATTATTCCCATTCCGATGACTTTACAGTAACTGCCATTTTGTCGTCAACAGTCAAAGAGGCTGGTTTTGCTATGTTTATTCAAACTATCCAAGCAGAACTGCCGGACAATGAAAAGTTGTCTGTCTTTGACGTGATGACTTTGTGTAAAATAAGGGATGGTGAACGAAAAATAACAGACAAGCATCTATCCAAACGGTTGGAAGAAAAGAATTGTATAGAAAAACATGGCAAAACAAATGCCGTATATTATACATTGCACAGACGCTATTATGAAATGTCGGGAAAAACTTCCGAATACTCTATGTTAGTAGATTGGAATGCTCAGCAGTTTTTAGCCGTGATCGCCCCCTATCTTCAAAAATACGGCAAGGCGAAAAAAAACGAAATAGCAAGCATTGTAGGCAATCACATAACAGACAAGCAACTTCGCAGTTTTCTTGACCAGTTGCGAGCTATTGACTTTATCAAAACCGAAGGTGAACGAGGCCAGATGGTTTACATGTTAGGTGAGGGTTATTTTAAGAATAATGATATTATCTACAAAGCTCTAAACATTGGATTGGAAACATTAAAAAGCAAAGGCGAAATTTAAGAGTGACGAAAGGGCGAATAAAAGGGCGAATAAATAGGATTAAAACGATATTAAAACGGCATAAGTGTCTGAATACCAATAAATAAGAAAGGGCAAATAAAAGGGCGAATAAAAAAAATGGAAATCCTCTACATCACTCATACCGATTTCACTCTCACCATTGAGTGCTCCCATTTCTGGCAGGAATGGCAGAAAGGAATACGCAATATGGGTGAAGCCCAATTGACTTCCACCTATTCCTGGACAGAAGGTGTGGAAAAAGTAGAACGAACTGATGAAGAAAAAAATCGGATAGAGGAAATAGTTGCCGGTAATTCTAAAGAAAAGGCTTTCTTTTTTGAGCAAACCGACTACAGCATTTGGGTGGAGTTCAACAACAACGTCACGGAAGCATGTTTTGACAGTCCACGTTTCGATGTTAATGAGCATTTCTCGTGGAAAAAGAATCAGCACGTTCTTGTAGGTTTTCTCAACTATGGCAACGACATTGGTCGCGCTGATTTGCCATTGCGATATGTTGTTAACGGTGAACAAAAAAGATTTGTTTTCTCTTACGATGTGATTTCCGCCAAACTCGATTACCACCACGATTGGCAACTCATTCTTCACGACATTGAGCAGGAGTACCGAATGCTTTCGCTCGACTATCTGCGCCGCACCTATCACGGTATCAGCACAGGCGACGGTGAGCAATACGACCTTATTTGGTGGAATATTTTCGGCTCGTTGCAGCAGAAATTTATCGCGTCGGCACGCAATATTGTAGAGCGTCCGCGCCACAGGCTGCGAGCCGTGCCCGCTTACAAACGCGCCGACCAAATCCGTCGGTTCACCACCACGCTCGAACAGCAGTTTGCCGAACACCGCAGCGAGGAATCGCGGCTCTATCTGGTCGATGAGCAGCAGCACACCCACAACACTATTGAGAACCGTTTCCTGAAATACGCGCTCAACACTATCAGCAAACATTATAGCGATTTGGTCCGTCGTATCGGGCAGTTGAAATTGCCCATTGCACAAACCGAACTCGACCGAATCGATGCAACTGAAAGTCAGTTGAAAAGCCTTGTCCGCCACCCGTTTTTCCGCACAGTCGGCACTTTCGAAGGGTTGCGGCAAGAATCGCTAATCCTACAGCGCGACACGAATTATTCAGCCGTCTATCGCACTTATCTTATTCTGCGCAAATCGTTTAGCCTTAACGATGGCCTTTATCGTATGGAAACGAAAGACATTGCAACCTTATATGAGATATGGTGCTTTATTGAGGTAAGTCATATCGTTCAGGAACAATTAGGTATCGAAAATGCAGATGTTGAACATCGCAACCGCATGGAAATGAATGGTTCGTTCACATGGGAATTGGGCAAAGGTGAAAAATCACGTATCTTATTCAAGAAAAATGGAGTGGAACTGGCGGAACTTGTGTACAATCCTAAGCAAACCGATAAGGAAAACGATTCCATTAGTATGAGTAATTTGGTGGTGCCAACAGTGCCACAAAAACCCGATATTGTGTTGCAACTGACAAAGGATGATGTGGAAAAAGGCATGAAGATGACCTATCTTTTTGATGCCAAGTATCGAATTAGCGGAAAGGTAAACGGGGTTGATACTCCACCCGATGATGCCATCAACCAAATGCACCGATACCGTGACGCCATCTACTACAGAGACTACAAATCTCAACAATTAAAAAAAGAAGTTATTGGCGGTTACATATTGTTTCCTGGCGATGGTATGCCTGCGGATGTTGCCGTCTCAAAATTTTATAAGAGTATTAGTGAAGTCAATATCGGAGCATTCCCACTTCGCCCCAAAAACGAAATGAATCGTAAACTGTTGGAAGATTTTATTAAGAGCCTGATTAGTACAAAATCGTCAGAAACCATCTCAAATGTGATACCACAAAAGGGAACAACGGTATTTGTCTCTAATCGTGTTTTAATAGGATTAGTTTCGCCAAGTTCAAGGAAAGGATATAACCAAAGTTTTGAGGACGGCAATGCCGATTTGTACTACACAGGTCCCAATTTCCCTTCAACCATTGCACTTCACGATTTGCATTTCTTTGTCCCATATTTTAAGGGAAAAGGTATTCGCGATGTGTATGAAATTACAAAAATTAGAACAATTCAAGGTAGCGAGGCAAAGCAGTTCAATCCTGACGAGAAGAATCCCGATGATATTCGGTTGGCGTTCCATCTCCGCTTTCATCATAAGCTATCAGAACAGTTCTCAAAGATTGACACATCGGAAATGGTGAATTATACCTTTATTGACACTAATTTTGAAGAAATAGAAGATACGTTGCTATAGAAAGAAGAATTTTTACTCCCCCATCACCGTCGCCACAAGTTTTCGTGGACCGCCGTAGTTGCGGAATTCACAAAGGTAGATGCCTTGCCATGTGCCGAGGTTTAATCGGCCATTTGTTATGGGAATGGTCAGGCTTACGCCGAACAAACTGCTTTTTGCATGGGCGGGCATGTCGTCGGCTCCTTCGAGCGTGTGGTCGTAGTACGGCTCGTTTTCTTTCACAAGATGGTTCATAATCTGTTCCATATCGCAACGGACGTCAGGGTCGGCATTTTCGTTGATGGAAAGGGCGCACGAGGTGTGTTTCACAAACAAGTTCAAAAGTCCCGTTTGAGGCAGTTTTCCCGACAGATGTTCCATCACTTCGTGCGTAATCAGATGACAACCACGACGTTTTTCCGACAATGTGAATTCAATTTGTTGAGTCATTATTATATTTCTTTTGCAAACAAGGCATCAAGGGCGTTTTGCGGAAACGGACATGGCTCGTGACGTTCCTTGGCAAGTTGGAACTGTTTGCACGCATTCCGCACCGAATCTTCCTCAAAACAGCGGAACAACGTGTCTTTCAGATTGTCGAGATGCGACACGTCGGTTTCGGCGAACTTGCCATAGTGGCCGTAACTGGTCGTCTTGTCGGGCAAAATGCCGTGGTAATAGTACGACCAGACAAGAAACTGCATACACACATTGGGAGTCATTACGATTTCGTCCATGGGATTTTGTTTTTTGTGCAAGATAGGAGATTTCTTCAATAAAAGAAGAAATTTGTTGTCATTGTCTAACCTTATTTGTAGCAAATTGAAAATTTTTCTAAAAAAAAAATCTCCCTGAATGTTGCACGTCACAAAATTACGAGACGAAGAGGGGGATTTCTTGTATAAATTACACGGCAAGTTATTCTGTTTCAAAGACTTTTTTCCCCGTTTTAATCTAAAAAAAAGAGTATGAATCTTTTTTTCTTGAAAATTTTATTTTCTTTGTAGAAATTATCAAAAATAAAATTTCGTTTTGAAATCTTGTGTTAAGTACATATTTCTGATTGGATTCTTGTCCGCTCTCTTGTGCCAAAGCACTATGGCGCAATGGTCGTTTGTTCCAACGATGCATCAGTCTGGTTGCACTGGAATTGATTTAAGTCAAGTTAATGCAGCGTTAGAATCAGGTTTTCGAACTGTAGGTTTTCCTACACTGGCAGAATGTGAAGCAGCAAGAAATTCGATTTTGTCTAACAAAGTTTCAGGACAAAACTACGCAAAAGACGGTCCGTGCACATACACAATCTATTGGACGTGTACGCCTTGTTCCGGTCACGATATGAGTTCTTCGGCGCTCACCCCTACCGACGCATTTTCACAGTTGAAGGAACTTGGTCCTGAAGAAGGTATGGCATTCTCTGCTCCCAATACCGTAGAATCTATTACGGCATGGTTCGAGGACTACGAGCGAAAATACAATTCTATGGAAGCAGTTGACGTGAGCAATCTGCTTACAGGCGATGCCGAATACGACGAGGCATACACGCAAGGACTTGATTATGCAGGTGCCACCGTTCGTGAAAATTCTTCCGACTACGTATGGGGAACTATCGACCCTACGTTCTTGAAACAAAGCGACCCCGAGATCCCTACCTCAACCACTGGTCAAGGTAGAGGTGTCAATTTAGTTGACAGACAATATATTATGTCAACCGACACGTTTTCGTTGAAAGACAGTTACGTTCCTAAACCCGTAGCGTCAATCGATGACGGAGAAATAGAGCACCCACTTATCGACATGGTTACCGAAGATTTGGTGGCAGCCACTGATTTTATTCCTGGTAAACCAGCCCAAGCACTTGCGGTAGCGAATGTGTATCTTTACTCGGAATTGGCAAAAGCCGGCTACGAAGGTTATCATGATTTAGCATATAAAAGCACATCCGACATCTTGGTAAATGCGTTGAACAAAACCACAGACTATTTGGTAGAACAATATTCTGGTCCACAATATGCTGAATCGCAGCTTACCGAGGCAATAACGGATCGTATTACGGAGAAAGGCGTTACCAAAGCCCTCACAGTAACTGGACGTCCAATTACCGAAGATGTGATGTGGGGTGGAGAAGTCGCAAAAAAAGGTTCCGTTTCAACAGGATCAAGCATCGTTTCAAATGCAGTCAATGGATTCAATCTTATAAATACTATCAAGGACAATTACGAGATATACAAAGAAAAAACACGTGCTCATTAATATGAAGAAATTTGCAGCTTACATATTGTCATTCTTACTTTTGAGCGTTGCCGGATTGGCACAAGACAACAAGCCGCTGGCATCTCAAAAAGCCGACATATTCCTGTCAAAAGACATGTTGAAGAGCAATCCCAAGGTTTCGTTTGTAAAATCGTTCGACTACACGCCCGACGGATTCGTGTTCCTTTCCACAGGGAAAAACTTCGTATTCTTGGGCAATGGCGGATTTCTGCCGTATTTTACCTCAAACGTGACCGTCTCTTGCTTTGCCTTGAGCGGCACAAACGTGTTGACAGCTATTTCGGGTAAACAATATGGCATTTTCAACGAAAAGGGAACATTCGTAAAAATATGTGATTTGCCACGAACAAATATGCGAATAGCACACGGTTCGGAAGCAGTGTATGTGTATGACAGTCAAAAAAATGCAACGAACACTTATTGCGTGTATGGCATTTTCGACGATGCCACCTACTCCGTTTTGGCAAGAATGAAGAAACCAATTTCTTCGGTGTACGAAACACGAAACGGCACCTTATTCATTGCCACGAGCAATGAATTGTATTTTGCTGATTTTCAGAAGAAAAACATTACAAAAATAACCACGCTTGCTACCAATGACGACATTCTTTCCATTGCGATAAATCCTATCGACGGAATGATATATTTCTCAACGGCAAAACAGATTTTCCGATTGAACGGCAACGCAATAGAGCCAGTTATTGAACTTGGCGGGTTGTTGAAATATACCAAAGACGGATTGTTGGTTTTCCAGCCAGAAAACAAATTTATGTGTCGCTTGCGAAACAACTTAATAATTACAGAAAATCAGTTTTGATGAAAATGACACGAGGTACATATAGAAAAGCATTACGGAACTTTCTTGTTTCGCTGCTCCTTATTGTGCCAAGCGTTGTGATTGCAGGCAACGACCCTTTGCCGATAAAATCCATTCGTGAATTTGTGATACAAGAAAAGTTCAGTGCAGCCGTTTCGGAATATGCAGTGCTTATTGACGATAAAATTGAGTCTATCGGTCGCCACAAAGGTGCAGAATACGACCTACTTGCCGAATATGCCTATGCGCTTGCCCTCAACGGCATTTACGACGGTGCGTTGATGAATCTTGACCGAGCTCTTGCCTTGGGGCAAAACGAGATGAAAACTCAAGAGGAGCTGACAAAAAACGAGAGTTTGCTTCGCTTTTATATTTGTCAAGTATATCTGTTGATGGATTATCCTAACATAGCTGCCGTTTTTGGTTCCAAGGAAGTAACGCAACCTGAATGGATTACCAAAGAAAAAAGCGACGGATTTATCCAAAAACACAAAGCAATGCCCGTCATCAACCAAGAAGGTATGACGGCAGCATTAAAACGTGCTAATATGCTGTTAGCCAAGAAGATGTATTTTCAATCGCTGACAATTTTCCAAGAATTGATTGACAATTTCCCTCACGAAGCAATGCCGTATATGGGGCAAAGCAAAGTTTGGGAGGCGTTGGGATATTACGACAAAGCAGCCGAATTGCTCGAAAAAGGTATCAGTCATTATAAGGCAAGCGAAGAGGCAAAACAGCCGTTTACACGTCACCAGTCAACGTTACAAGCAAGACAAAACGAGCAAACTATGCCACCGTTCGGTTCTGCACTGAAAAATGCAGTAATGCTTTATGCGGGAGGAACATTTTCCAGCGGATACAGTTCGTTTGATGCAAGAATAGGCAGCACAGATTACAAAACGTCGCTGTCGGCAGACCTTTCTTTAGCGTACACCGACGCATTGTCCTGCTCCTTAGGTATTTCAAGTTACACCCGTCAGAAAATTCTCGTATATGGTTGTGGAATAGGGGCAAACTTAAGCTCAAGTTCGAGTTTCACCCTAAAAGGCGCCGCCGGATTCAGTTTGTTGACGAGCAACGGCTCACAATCATTCGACGTGATGGTTTCCATACTAAACTATATGTTTCCCAAGAACGACTCCAGCAACAAGTTTCAGTCGGCTATCTGTGTGTCGGTTGGTAAATCTATTTATTTTGGCAAAAGGAAGAAAGAATGAAAAGGATTATCAAACATAGTATGTTTCTTGTACTGATGCTTTTCAGCACCGTTAGTTTCGCACAAGTGGAACAAACGAATGCCGATACCTATTTCTACTATTCCAAGGTGGAAAATGCCAAATTGATACTCTATGCATCATCCGAAACGTTTGCCAACCTTTCCCAAGAACAAAAAACATATATTCTCGCTGACAAATTACAAAACACCAACTACGACGAAATCGTAATTTACACCAACTATGGTCGTGAGCTTTGGTTCCGCAAAAACGGAACGCTTACGTTAGCCGATTCGTGGGATATGAATAGCATTAATATTGAGAAATACGCGCCACCCGTTTGGCGAGGGAACACACAAAAGAATTTCTTCGTATCCGGGAACCTTGGATTCAACATTCAGGTACCAGGAGGCGATTTTACGGCACTCTTAGGTTTGCGGACGGGAACATATCTTTTCAAAGAAATGTTCGATGTTGCCGCATTTTGGTCATTTCAAGGTTCTGCCGCCGCAACCTCAGCCGATGTGGGACTATCGGCACGAGCATATTGGCCAATACAAAAAATACACTTGAAACCATTTGTCGGATTAGGCGTTTCACGACATTCAACGAATACAACTGAAAAAACAGCCACTTCCGACGTGCCATTTTATTTAGGCACATCGTGGTTTGTGGGAGGAGGAAGTTTTGAATTTTGTTTCCAAACCTCGAAAAACACCAACAGTTCAGTTACGATAGGATACACGTTTTGCCCGCAATTGAAAAGGAACTAAGGGCTTTCCACCTATTTTTTATCATCATTTAGAGAAAAAAATAAAAATTTTTCCCTCCAGATGTTGCACGTCACAAAAAAAGTGTACATTTGCAGCGGAGAAGTGGTAGAGTGGTCGATTGCACCGGTCTTGAAAACCGGCGTACCGCAAGGTACCGGGGGTTCGAATCCCTCCTTCTCCGCTCTGAGAGTGGGAAAACGCTTATGATAATTTTTCATAAGCGTTTTTTTTGTAATATTACCCAGACAAATTTTCGATATGGACAATGTGATATCAAACATAATAACGCAGGCGAAACCGTTCATCAAAGAACAGGAACGTGACATTCCGCTGATAGAAAAGGCATATGATTTTTGCAAATCGCACCTGAGCGATGCAGAATTGGAAAACATTCTCAGCCAGGCAGAAATAGCTATTTCGCTCATTGGACTTGGAGCAAAAGCTCTTATGAGCATTTTCCTGAAGCCCTGTCACGAGAAAGGTAAAATTTCCAATGCTGAAATCAGTTCCGCGTACGGAGAAAAAGTTCTGGGCATCATTGTCGGATTGGAGAAAGTTGAAAAAATAAACACTACACGCTCGAAACTGCAATCCGAAAATTTCATAAAACTCATTCTCAGTCAAGCCGACGACGTTCGTGTTGTCTTGATATTGCTGAGTTCAAAACTCAACAAGCTCAGAAACATAAAAAATCTTTCGGAAGAAGAACAAAAAAATCTCGCCGAAGAATTAGAGTCGCTGTATGCTCCGCTTGCCCACCGACTTGGTTTGTATCAAATCAAGACGGAGATGGAAGAAATGTCGATGAAATATCTTCACAACGACATTTACAAGACAATCGCCAAACAACTTGCCGAAAAGAAAGCTGCAAGAGACAGATATATAGAAAGTTTTATTCAGCCACTTAAAGAATTACTCGAAGCGAAAGGCATTCCACCATTTGAGATAAAAGGGCGACCAAAATCCATACATTCCATTTGGAACAAGTTGCAAAAGGGAAAAGTTACCTTTGACCACATCTACGACCTGTTTGCCATACGTATCATTATAGATTCCCAACCAGAATTTGAGAAACGCGATTGCTGGAATGTGTATTCCATCATTTCCGACCTATATCGCCCGAATCCAAACCGTTTGAGGGACTGGATTTCCTCGCCCAAATCGAGCGGTTACGAATCGTTGCACACCACTGTTCTCGGGCCAGAGAACCGATGGGTTGAGGTGCAAATCAGAACGAAACGAATGGACGAGGTGGCAGAGAAAGGGCAAGCGGCTCACTGGATTTATAAAGATGGAGAATCGGCTTCTAATTCAATACATTGGCTATCGTCAATTAGAGAAATGCTTGAAAGCAAGGACGAGTCACTCGAAAACGACAACAATTCCCGAATGGAATTATACACGTCGGAAGTGTTCATTTTCACGCCACAAGGCGATTTGCGTAAACTTCCAGCCGACGCGACATTGCTCGACTTTGCTTACGAAATCCACTCAAACATAGGAAACACCTGCACGGGAGGCAAGGTGAACGGGAAAATAGTAACGATAAACCACATATTGAAAAATGGAGATTCCGTTGAGGTATTCACCTCAAAAAATCAGTCGCCGAAGCAAGACTGGCTGTCGTTTGTAAAAACGTCGAAGGCCCGTACGCACATAAAGAAATATCTCAAGGATATTCAGTATAAGACGGCAAACATTGGCAAGGAAACCTTGTCGAGAAAGTTTGCCCAGTTCAACATCAAGTTCAGCGACGAAAACATCCGAAAAGTCACGAAACATTTCGGTTTCAAGGAACCCTTCGACTTATATATGGCAGTGATGGCCAACAAGGTTGACACGTCACAAATCAAGTCTGTCTTCGAAGAAAAAGCCGAAGAAAAAAAGCCCTTATCAATCAATGCAGACGAGTTCAAGGAGAAATTCAACAGAAGAATAGCGAAAGACTCCGAAAATCTATTGATAATTGATAATATCAATGACAATCTTGACTATAAACTTGCCAAATGTTGTAATCCAATCAAAGGTGATGACATTTTTGGCTTTGTTTCGGCAGGAGGCGGAATAAAGATTCACCGCTTAAACTGCCCTAACGCATTGAATATGATGGGACAATATCCGTACCGTATCATCAAGGCACAGTGGAGCCGAGCCGAGGCAAATGTGGATTTTGTGACGGGAATCCGTATCACGGGAAGCGACGAAATCAGCATTATCAACAACATTACCGAGCTTTTGGCAAAAGATACGTTAGTGAAACTTCGTGGCATAAAACTCGACTCAAAAGATGGCAATTTTGAGGGAATGCTTACTTTGTCAATCAAGGACATTGTGCATCTTGACAAAATTCTCGAGAAAATAAGAAGTATCAAAGGCGTATTTTCGGCCGAACGTTTTGATGTGCGGAACTAAATCGTTGCCCTTCGGAACAAGAAAACGCACAAGATAGAATACAATATATTCGGTATCCACACCGAAATGAGCGGGCTAAAGCCAAGGTTTAAGGTAAACGTCGTACTTACTTGTTCCAGAAGAATATACGAAAAGCAAAGTGCTATACCAACCACAATGTTTATGACCGTACCACCACGTTTTTTCTTGTTCGACAAGCACACGCCCATCAAAGTCAAGATAAATGTGGAGAACGGCAGCGCCCACCGTTGATATTTCACGATTTCAAGTTTTTCAATGTTATCGGTTCCCTGCATTTTCTGCTGCTCTATGTATTGATTTAATTCTACAATGTTCATCTTGTCAACATAGAAATCGCGCATACGCAAGTCTTGCGATTCCAGATAGCACGCAGTATCAAGCACCGCACCCGATTGCAAGTGTTCCACAGGTCCGTCCAAGGTGCGGATGAAGTAATTATATACCGTCCACAGATTCTTGGTGGAATCCCATTTTGCATAGTCGCTCGTCAGCTTTGAGACAAGTTTCCCGTTTTCATATTTTTCAATGGAGAAGCGAAACGCATTTTCGGAATCGACGTTGTAGTTCTCCATATAGACGAAATATCCGGGACGCACCTGTCGGTGAATGTTTTTCTCCCAATTCTGGTACTTATTGCGAATATACTTATCCTCAAAATCGACACGGATTTTATTGGATTCGGGAATCACGAACAAAATCAATATCCATGAAAGAATTGCGATAATTGTAGCAGTAACCATATATGGCCTCAAGAAACGCAAGAAACTGACTCCACCCGAGTGAATTGCAATAATTTCAGTATTCGAAGCCATTTTCGAGGTGAAGAAAATCACCGAAATGAAAACGAACATCGAGGTGAACAAATTGGCATAATATGGAATGAAGTTCAGATAATAGTCAACGATGATTTCCTTCAGCGGCGCATGTTTCGTGATGAAGTCGTCGTATTTTTCCTGAATGTCGAAAATAATGGCAATGGCCATTATCAGCACCATTGACAAAACGAATGTGCCAAGAAATTTTTTGATGATATACCAGTCAAGTCTCTTAATCATACTCTTTGTGCCAATTGAACCACCATTTTAGATTTCCACTCTGCAAAGGTATCATTTTCTATCTGTTTTCGCGCTTCTTCCACCAAAGACAAATAAAAACCCAAGTTATGAATGCTCGCAATTTGTGCGCCCAGAATCTCCTGACAGCGAATCAAATGGTGCAGATATGCTTTGGAATAAATCTTGTCAACAAACGTAGCCCCATGCTCCTCGATAGGCGAAAAGTCGTCTTCCCATTTTTTATTTTTTATGTTGATGATACCGTCCCACGTGAATAGCATGCCATTTCGACCGTTACGAGTAGGCATAACGCAGTCGAACATATCGACGCCACGAGAAATTGCCTCCAGAAGATTCACCGGAGTTCCCACGCCCATCAGATAGCGAGGTTTGTCCTTGGGCAGAATTTCATTCACAACTTCAATCATCTCGTACATCACTTCTTCGGGTTCACCGACGGCAAGTCCGCCAATGGCGTTGCCTTCACGGTTGAGCGAGGCGATAAATTCCGCCGATTTTTGTCGCAAATCTTTATACGTGCAACCTTGCACAATAGGGAAAAATGTCTGATTGTAACCATACAACGGCTCGGTCTCGTCAAAATGTTTCACGCCACGGAGCAGCCATTGGTGCGTCAAGTCAAGCGATTTTTTTGCATACTGATAATCGGCAGTGCCAGGCGTACATTCGTCAAGAGCCATAATGATGTCGGCACCTATAATTCGTTGTGTATCAACCACGTTTTCTGGCGTGAACAAATGTTTCGAGCCATCGATATGCGATTTGAAATACACGCCTTCCTCTTTCAGTTTACGATTGTCGGCCAGCGAGAACACTTGAAAACCGCCACTGTCGGTCAAGATGGGTTTGTCCCAACCGTTGAACTTATGCAGACCGCCCGCTTTACGCAAAATGTCCAATCCCGGACGAAGATACAAATGGTAGGTGTTGCCCAATATGATTTGTGCCTTCACCTCATCGCGAAGTTCGGGGATATGCACGCCTTTGACCGTGCCAGCCGTTCCGACAGGCATAAAAATAGGAGTAAGAATTTCGCCATGGTCGGTGGTTATTTTTCCTGCTCGTGCATTACATTTAGAGCATGTATGTTGAACTTCGAACTGCACTCGTTATTTTTTTGCAAAAATAATAATAAACGGGATTATCGCCTTTTGATAGGAGAAAAAATCTTTTTTCTTATTGCAATCATATCTTCGAGATTTTTTTGTAATTTTGTTAAATTTTCGTGGTATGGATAGCAGAGTGCAATCGGTGAAACTTAATTTGGGAATTATAGGTAATTCTCCACGCTTGAATAATGCCGTGGAAATTGCTCTGCAAATCGCTCCTACCAATCTTTCTGTACTTATTGAGGGGGAAAGTGGCGTCGGGAAAGAGGCCTTTTCGCAGATTATTCATAAAAATAGTCTTCGCAAGGATAAACCCTACATTGCAATAAACTGTGGCGCTATTCCTGAAGGTACGATTGATTCTGAACTGTTCGGTCACGTAAAAGGGTCGTTTACAGGCGCTGCAGGTGACCGCAAAGGATATTTTGAGACGGTCAACGGAGGAACAATCTTCCTTGACGAGGTAGGCGAACTGCCCAAACCAACGCAGGCGCGGCTTCTTCGCGTTCTCGAATCTGGGGAATTTATTCCCGTCGGCTCATCAAAAGTGCAAAAAACCGACGTGCGTATTGTTGCAGCAACAAATGTCAATCTACAAGATGCCATCAAATCGGGGAAATTCCGAGAAGATTTATACTATCGACTCAATACCGTTCCCATTGCCATCCCGCCTTTGCGAGAGCGACAAGATGACATTTACGTTCTCTTTAGAAAATTTGCGAACGATACGGCGGAAAAATACCATAGACCACGAATTGACTTGGATTCCACAAGCAAAGAAATGCTCTTGACCTATCGCTGGCCAGGCAACATTCGTCAGTTGAAAAACATTTCCGAACAACTCGCAATGCTGGAAAACGGCCCGATTATCAATGCGGAAACGCTCAAGAAATATCTTCCCGATTATGGCGAGACACGTCTTCCTGCCATAAATCCGTCGGCTGCGGAAGCAACCTATGCTTCGGAAAGGGAAATTCTTTTCAAACTGATGTTTGATATGAAGAAGGATATGAACGACTTGAAGAAATTGGTAAACGACATGATTCAAAATGGCGGACAATACACTACTGTTATTGAAAATCATTCGAATGACGACAAATTCTTCAATGATACTATGATGGATATTGAGTCAGAAGGAAATACTCCCATCAACATCGTTACGCCTGTTCAACAACATCAGTCATCACCGAGAGATAATCCACACATTATTGATACACAAGAAATTACTGAAGAATCTCTCTCGCTTTCCAACAATGAAGTTGCTTTCATAAAAAAAGCATTGCAGAAATACAATGGCAAGCGAAAATTGGCGGCAAAAGAACTTGGCATATCTGAACGAACATTATATCGAAAAATTAAAGAATACAACATAGAGTGAGAAAACTGTTTCTATATATAATTATATTGGTATGTGCGGTGGGGTGCTCCGTGAACTACTCACTTTCGGGAGCGTCTATCTCGCCAGATGTGAAGACGTTTTCCGTCTCGTATATTGCAAACCACGCTGCCAATAAACAAGCCACGTTGAGCGACGTGTTCACTGAAGGACTCAAAGACAAGTTCCGTTCCGACGCAGGTCTTTCGCTCGTCTCGTCAGGTGCCGATCTACAGTTTTCGGGAAACATAACCGACTATACAACCTCGTATCAAGGTGTTACGGCCAGTCAGTTGGCTGCACAAACGCGACTGACAATCGCTGTGAAAATAAAATTCGTCAACAAAAACGACGAAAAACAAAACTATGAGAAACGTTTTTCCGCATATCGCGATTTTGATGCGACTGAAAGTTTGTCAAACGTGGAGGACGCTTTGATTGCGGAAATATCGGAAGAAATTATTGAAGCCATTTTTATGGAAAGTGTTGCTAACTGGTAAAATTATGAATAAGAAACAACTAAAACAATATTTGGACAACCCCGAACTTTTGTCGGCAAGCGACACAAAGAAACTTGCTGATTTGGTTGATGATTATCCATATTTCCAGACAGCGCGCATGCTTTATGCCAAAGGTTTGCAAAACACCGAATCCGACAAGTTTGACACCGTCATAGAACTGACGGCAACATACGCTGTCGATAGAAAAAAATTGTTCGCTTTCATTCCTATTCCCGACACAACCGTAACAACAACAGCTGAACAAGTAGAAGAAGTTGTCGAGCAAGCAGAACAAATCGTTGAAGAAGTTCAGGAAGAGGAAACCCCAATCATCGAAGAACAAACGACCGAGCAAGTTGAAGAAATTGTTGAGAAGGCAGAAGAAGTCGTTGAGGAAACTGAACAAGTCGTAGAAGAAGTTCAAGAGGAGGAAACTCCTATCATCGAAGAACAAACGACCGAGCAAGTTGAAGAAGTTATCGAAGAGCCAGAAAAAGTCGTTGAGGAAACTGAACAAGTCGTAGAAGAAGTTCAAGAGGAGGAAACTCCTATCATCGAAGAACAAACGACCGAGCAAGTTGAAGAAATTGTTGAGAAGGCAGAAGAAGTCGTTGAGGAAACTGAACAAGTCGTAGAAGAAGTTCAAGAAGAGGAAACCCCAATCGTCGAAGAACAAACGACCGACATTAATGACATTACTACTGAAACAACAACCGAACAAGTTCAAGAAGTTGTTGAGCAAGCAGTAAAAACAGAATCTTTGGCTGACAAGATTCTTCGTGAATATCGAGAGCGTAAAGAACGACTTGCACAAGAGAAAATAGAAAATTCTTCAGAAGCTGCAACAACCGAGCAAGTTCAGGAAGTTGTTGAGCAAGCAGAACAAGTCGTTGAACAAACTGAACAAATCATAGATGAAGTTCAGGAAGAGGAAACTCCTATCGTCGAAGAACAAACGACCGACATTAAAGACATTACTACTGAAACTACAACAACCGAACAAGTTCAAGAAATTGTCGAGGAACCAGAACAAGTCGTTGAAGAACCGGAACAAGCCATAGAAGAAATTCAAGAAGAGGAAACCCCAATCATCGAAGAACAAACTACTGGCGTCAATACCCTTACAGCAGAAACTACGACCGAGCAAGTTGAAGAAGTTGTCGAAGAGGCAGAAAAAACAGAATCTTTGGCTGACAGAATTCTTCGTAAATACCGAGAACGTAAAGAACGACTTGCCCAAGAAAAAACAGAGACCTCTGCGGAAGCTGAACAAATTGTTGAAGAGTCCCAAGAAGAAACTCCAATCATCGAGGAACAAATTACCGCCGTTAAAGACATTGTTGCAGAAATTGCATCGACCGAACAGGTTCAAGAAATTGTCGAAGAGTCAGAACAAGTGGTTGAAGAGCCGAAACAAATCATAGAAGAAGTTCAGGAAGAGGAAACTCCGATCGTTGATGAACAAACTACCACCGTTAGTGACTCTACTACAACCGAACAAGTTGAAGAACCGGAGCATGTAGAAGAAATTGCAGAAGAGCCAGAAAACGTTGTAGAAGAAGCTCAAGAAGCTCCTCAATCCTTGAATTTTACGCCGATAGACATTGAATATGACTCAGAAACAGTTGTTGAAGATGCGAAGGAAGATACCTCTTCAGAAGAAACAATTGATTTTGAGGCGCTCTTTGAAAATCCCGACGAAAACAAATCAGAAAAAACAGAGGAAAAAACTATAGAAAACGGAGAGTCTATTGAAGACAAGCAAGAAAAAGAAGATGAAAACATAGAATTTGCTGAAAAACAAGAAGAAACAATAGAGCAAGTAGAAGAAACGACTGAAGATTCTATTGTTGAGGAACAACAGACGGAAGAAGTCCAAGAAGAGGTTGAAACGGTTTCAGAACCGATAGAAGAAGCTCCCAAACGCCAAGAATGGTTTTTCCGTGACCAAAATAAGAGAGAAGATTCGCAAAAAAACAGTTTAATTGAAAAATTTCTTGCTGAAGTTCCAAGCAATTATAGAATTGTTCCAAATGAGTCAAACAACTTTGGAGAAAACAGCGTAAACCTTGCAGAATCAAGAGCTCCACAGTATGATTATGTAAGTGAATCTTTGGCAAAAATATACCTCAAACAAAATCTTTTTGACGAGGCAATTGAAATCTATGAGAAATTACGTTTGAAAAATCCAGAAAAAAGTATTTACTTTGCGAACCGAATTTCGGAGATTAAACAACTAAAAAAATAAGATAGTATGGTAGTCATTAATGTATTGTTGATAATTGTAAGCATTTTATTGATTTGTGTAGTGTTAATCCAAAACTCAAAAGGTGGAGGTTTAATGTCTTCTCGATATGAAATGGGCGTTGCCCGCACAACGGATTTCGTTGAAAAAGCTACGTGGACTTTGGCAGGTGCCTTGGTTGCATTATGCATCGTTTTGACAGCTTTATTGCCAAGAAATGTAGCACAAGAATCTCATTCTACGTTTGAAGACAACGCACCAGCAGTTCAAATGAACGTTCCTTCTGACGTTCCGACTGCTGAAGATTTCCAAGAGTAAATAAATTGTTCTCATAAGTTTTTTGGTTGATAGGTGGGTGTCAATATGTCATAATATTGACACCTTTTTTATTTTTTGTCATACAAATATTCTTTTTCTTCTGCCAATTTTTCAAAAAATCGAGTTGGCACAATATATGACAATACAAAATCAAAAATTTAAAAAGTGTAATCTAAAAATATAAACTATGGCAGAATTTAAAGGAAAACCACTTGCAGGCAAGGTTTTAGTAAAACCTGAAAGTGCTGAAGAAAAGACGGTTTCGGGAATCATTCTTCCTGATTCGGCAAAGGAAAAACCTCTTCAAGGCAAAGTTATCGCAGTCGGTAAGGCAAAAAAAGACGAAGAAATGGAAGTCGCTGTTGGTGACACTGTTTTGTATGGCAAATATGCTGGTACAGAAATAACATTTGACGGTGAGAAATATCTTCTTCTTTCTCAATCTGATGTTCTTCTTATATTGTAAAATCTAAAATTGTTTAAATCATGGCAAAAGAAATAAAATTCGATATTGATGCTCGCGAATCTTTAAAAAGAGGCGTTGACGCATTGGCTAACGCGGTAAAAGTAACACTTGGTCCTAAAGGTCGCAACGTGGTTATTGAAAAGAAATTTGGCGCACCACAAATCACAAAGGATGGTGTGACAGTGGCAAAGGAAATCGAGCTTCCTGACGCTTTCGAGAACATGGGTGCACAAATGGTTAAGGAAGTTGCTTCTCGTACGAACGACAACGCTGGTGACGGAACAACAACTGCAACAGTGCTTGCTCAGGCAATTGTGAGCGTAGGTTTGAAAAACGTTGCCGCTGGTGCAAACCCAATGGATTTGAAACGTGGTATTGACAAGGCAGTCGCTGCCGTTGTTGCTAACTTGAATTCTCAAGCTGAAGCAGTTACAGTAGAAGGTGAAAAAGTAGAACAAGTTGCTCGCATTTCGGCAAACAACGATGAAGAAATCGGTAAATTGATTGCCGAGGCAATGAAGAAAGTAAAGAAAGAAGGTGTCATCACCGTTGAAGAAGCAAAAGGAACACAAACAACTGTTGAAGTTGTTGAAGGTATGCAATTCGACCGTGGTTACATTTCTCCATATTTCGTGACAAACACTGAAAAAATGGAGACTGTGCTTGACAATCCTTACATTTTGATTTACGACAAGAAGATTTCCTCAATGAAGGAAATCATGCCAATTCTTGAAGCAACACTTCAAACAAACCGTCCTCTTTTGTTGATTGCAGAAGATGTTGATGGTGAAGCTCTTACAGGTTTGGTGTTGAACAAACTTCGTGGATCTTTGAAGATTGCCGCTGTAAAGGCTCCTGGCTTTGGTGACAGAAGAAAAGAAATGTTACAAGATATTGCCATTCTTACAAACGGAACTGTTATCAGCGAAGAAGTTGGCTTGAAACTTGAAACTACTACAATAGACCAATTAGGTCAATGCGAAAAAGTTTCTATCAACAAAGAAAATACGACAATCGTTGGTGGTAAAGGCTCTAAAGAAGACATCAACGCACGTGCGACACAAATCAAGGCACAAATTGCAGCAAGCACGTCAGATTATGACAAAGAAAAACTACAAGAACGTTTGGCTAAATTGGCTGGCGGTGTTGCAGTTCTTTACGTTGGTGCAACTACCGAAGTAGAGATGAAAGAAAAGAAAGACCGTGTGGAAGATGCGTTGAGTGCAACTCGTGCCGCTGTTGAAGAAGGTATCATTCCTGGTGGTGGTGTGGCTCTTATCCGTGCTCAATCGGCATTGGAAGGATTGACGGGAGCTAACGAAGATGAAAATACTGGTATTGAAATCATCAAACGTGCCATAGAAGAACCTCTTCGTCAAATTGTTGCAAATGCAGGTGGCGAGGGCTCCGTTGTTGTAAACAAAGTACGCGAAAGCAAAGGTGACTTGGGTTACAACGCTCGCACGGAACAATACGAAGACTTGAAGAAAGCCGGTATCATCGACCCGAAGAAAGTAACTCGTATTGCTCTTGAAAATGCCGCTTCTGTTGCTGGAATGTTATTGACGACAGAATGTGTATTGGCAGAAGAGAAGAAAGACGAACCAGCAGCTCCAATGGGCGCTCCGGGAATGGGCGGCATGGGAGGAATGATGTAATCAATTCAATTTCTTTCATAACACAAGAAAAGCAGAATCGAAAGGTTCTGCTTTTTTTGTTTCATTTTCTAAAACCTTGTTTTGCGATTTACCTAACGAAAAGTTGGTATTTCTAAATGGTAATCATATTTGGCATATCTTTTTCTCCCCAAAAAAGAATTAAAACAAAAAAAATTGTATTATTGTACTCTAATTTGCCTTAATAGGCAAAATATGTTTTTGTAAATAGATGTATAACGTAAAATATATGCGTATGAGAAAGTTTTTATTAAGTTTAGTAATGCTGTTTTCTGTGGTATTTGCCATGTCACAAGCGGCAGCTCCAACAATTACTCCGTTGAACGGCGAGACATCGTTCACGGTCAATCAGGAGTATCAGTTTAAGGCGGAATCATCTGCACAGATGTACGGCTGGACTATTATTGGCGAGTCTTCTGGTTATGAGATTATTGACGGTTCGAACATGTCGAGCATCCTAAGGATTAAGTTCCTCAGTGATGGAACATATAATTTGAAGTGTACCACTATGGAAGGGGGGCAAAGTAGCGAGCCTGGCTATTATGAAGTAGTTGTTGGTTATGCAACACCACAACTTACCTATTCGGTCGATCCAATTTCGGTTTGTGCCGATGGTAACTATTATGAGGTTCATGTGTTTGTTTCAGGTGGCGAGGCAGAATATGGAACATATAGACTACAGGTTGATGGACCTACTATTTATGAAGTTTCAACTGGCGGTACTGATCTTGTGTTCTTTGTGCCACTTGGAAATTCTCAAGTAGGTCAGTATGATGAGGTGACTTTTAGGAATCCACAAAACGAGGCTATTGCTACTACAACAATGATGGTTACAGCTCCGCCTTCAGCACCAACAATTACCGTTTCTAGTGTTACGGGCGGTAACTATATGGTTGGTGAATCGTATTCGTTTGCTGCCAATGGATCGAGTCTTGATGAGTACGAATGGATTGTTTCTTCAAAAAACTCAACTGGTTATGAATTTGTTGGAAGTACGTCAGATCAGACTACATCTATAAAATTCACTGAAGCTGGCGATTACACCATAAAAGTTGTGGAAACTTCAAATGGTTGTTCAAGCGAATCGGAATTGCAGATTACCGTTCATGAGGGTTCTTCTCAGCAAATAACCTATACTGCTGAACCTGCAACACTTTGTACGGGTGATTATATGTCTTACGGCGTCTCTGCTTCGGATGTTATAACGTCTGAACTTGAGTTAAAGATAAATCAGCAAACGTTTACCGGCACCTCGAAAGGCGACAATGTTTATATATTTGATTTAAGCGGTTTGACAACTCCCGGCACATACAATGCAACTGTTGTTGATGTTACCAACAACAATACTGTGGTTGCCACTTCGGTAATCACAATTGCCGACGGTCCGGAACTTCCTACGATTTCTTCACAGGAAACAACATTCACGGCTGGCGAGCAATATGTGTTCTCTGCAAGTTCAAGTACTTCGGGCGTTTCATATATGTGGAGCATGATGACCGTTCCCGATTCTCAGGTGTCTCCTGCCTACGAATTTGTTGACGACTATTATTCTCAAAGCACTACTATAAAATTCAATGCTGGCGGTACATATATAATTAGCTGCCGCACCGAATTGAACGGTTGCTCTTCTTCCGACGCAACCTACGAAGTTGTGGTTTCAGGCGGTTCTTCTTCTCAATACACGTTCGAGGGAATGCCAAACGTAACCTACTGTTTCTACGATACTGAGAAAACGTACCGCATAAAGGCGACTTCGGATATTACGGGAGCTTCGTTTACTATTACGGACGACCAAACTCAGACAGCCATTCAAGGCGTGGTGAGCGGCAACGAGGTTGTGTTCGACCTTTCGGCGTTTACATTTGACGGTGGCTCTCAAACCACAATCACCGACGGCGAAGGCAACACAATTGGTACACCATATATTACTATGACTACAAGCGGTCCTTGGATTCGTATTGCACTTTGGACTCAAGACCCTGTTGTAGGTCAACAAGTGTATTTTGTAGATGAAGGGAATAATAATAGTGGAAACAACACATGGTTGGTTGTTGACGGTGATAATAGCTACACTATAGATAATCAAGGTAGTTCAGCATATTTCACATTTACAAAAGCAGGTGAATATACTGTAAAATGTGAAGGATATTATGGCTCATCTGAATGTATGGGATCTGATACATACGGCTTTACGGTTTCGGAGGGGGCTACTCAGCAAGATATTTCTGAGGAAACGTGTATGAACCTGTATGATTATTCTGGCACGGAACGTTGGGAGTATTATGCAGACCCGACGAATTTGCCAGTGGAAGTAACGAAAGAGGGAAGTAAGAATGACAAGGTTTTGTATTTTAATGCAACTGCTGATGAGCGTTTGACGTATGCTCTTGATCTTGAAAATGATGATGATTATGCAACATGGATGAATATTCTTGGTTCTGAGGACTCTCGTTTGGTAGGTCGTATTTATGTGGAAAGTCTTGGGACAGATGCAGATGGTCTTGCATTGTTTTTGCTTTCTGGAGATGTTTCGGGAGGACCTGGTTATCATGATAAAAATGCGGCATTTCCGATAACAGGTTTGCAAACAGGACAATGGTTTGAATTTGATATACCATTGTCAACAGACAATGGTTGGTATTACAACACGTATAGTAGTACAAATGAATATAAGGCTTTATGGCTTTCAACGTGGGGTTCGAATGATTTTGGAGGCTATGGAGAAGTTGCAGGAGGAACATTTAAAATTTATGTAGATTATTTACGCATTTGTGAGAAACCATTTGAAGTGGTTGCAAAATCAGGAAAGGTATCGTATGATGGTTCTCAAGTAGAATTGAAATTTACCGCACCAATGTCTGTTCCAACTTCAACATCTGCAATAACAATAAAGGAAGGAACTGAGACTCATACCATAACATCAATACAAGCAAAAGATGGGGATCAAACTGTGTTGATTTTTAATTTGGAAACACCTATTTCCAATGCATCTGCAACAATCACAGCTTCTTTGTCGCAATCTACTTCGGCAGTAAAATCTATTGATGGTCGTCCTGCAAGTGAATTTAATACTATTGTAACAAACTTGCTTGGTATGCGAACAACAACGGGTTGGTATGATGATTTTGCAGATGCAAGTGATTTTACAACTTCTGAAATTTCTGCAGATGGTACATACTTTGTAGCAATAGAAAATGCAACTCAAAGTCAGTTAGATGTTACTTCGTATGGCGATGTTACTTGGGCTGGTTCTTTGAAATTAAGTACTATCAATGCAGGGTATGTTATGGATTTGGAGAATAATCCTACCATGTCATTTAAAATAAAAGGCGATAAATCTGCTACTATAAAGTACAGAATTGATGTAACAGATTTCTTTGAAAATGTATTTGAGGGATCCTTTACAAATCTTGACGTAACAAGTAACTATACAGAGGTCTCTTATTCATTGGATAATAAAAATATAAACTTGGCGTCTATAGCAGAAATAACTTTTAGGTTCATTTCCCAAGAAGGTACTGCTGCAACTAATTACACACCAACATTATATAATGGTACACTTTCGTTCGACTATATTTCAGTTGGTAGTCCAATTTATTTGTATGATTTTACGCCTTCTTCTGTATTGACAGATACTGGTATCGACGAAAATTCAAGTTTCACGGTTACAAGTTCTTGTGATGGATATGTATTTACTGTGCGTGACACGGTAAAAGCTCAGTATTCATCAATGGCTGAAGCGGTTGTTTTGGGCAAAGGTTATTCTGTAGAGTGTTCAGCAGGAGAACCTGTAACTATTGATATGTCAGATTTAGGTTATGGTTATTTTACTACTTATGCTTATAATTCACTCACAGGAGCTGTATCGCTTCCTTATGGTTGTTATGTTAAGGAACCTGCCGTTCGGGTTTCTTTCCCGCAAACAGAGTATCATATTACGATTGGCGACAGTGTTCTTGTATGTTTGGATATCACAAGTGAAGAACCTGATTTCAACCTTGACGATGTAAGCGTTTCATTCGAGTATATCGAAGCGGATGTACAATTTATTGAAGCCCCTACCGGCACGGTTGGATGTACGTACATCAAGGCACTTCCGGGTGGAAGCTGGGCTGAAGTAACTGCTACGGTTACATATAATGGTGAAGAATATTCCGCTTCTGCTGAAGTGTTCCTTGAAGACGCTCCATTTGCGTTGCACTGTCCCGATGGAGCATTGAATTTTGAAGACGGAAGTTATGAATTGCAGATAAACGAATACTATGATATTTTAAATCACACGTTTGCATGGTCTTCAAGCGATGAATTGGTTGCAACCGTTGACCAGATAGGTACGGTTACATTCGTTGCTCCGGGTGAAGTGGAAATCCTCTGCACGGCAACAAACACAACGGATGAGACGACAGAAACTATTTCATGTTTCCTTGCTATTGAGGAAACGACTCAACAACCTACATTCTGGGCAACCGATACAGCATTCTGCTATAGTGAGGTCTATGGTGCGGACGAGTATGTGACGATTGTTTCCGACGAAATGATAGATGCGGAGGCATTCTCTGTATTGTCTCCTGATGGCGAACCAGTTGATTTTGAGGTTTCTCAAAGCGAAGGGAACACGGCTACCAAGTCTTATTCAGAATTACAAGCTGGACTTTATACGATCCAGTTAAATGGTCAAACAGTCGGTTCATTTACCGTTGTTGTAAACCAAAATCCGCGTCCGTTCTTCTCTTGTCCTACTCAAACTGAGGCTGTTGTTGGCGGAGAATGGAATGTTTCCGCTCCAATGTCCGAAGGAAGTTCATATAGCTATGAATGGAGTTCCGACGGTATTTCATTCCGTGATCCATATAGCGTAAGTCAAGACATTACATTTGAAACTGCCGGTCCTGTTTGGGTGGCACTTTTAATGGAAGATGCCGAAACGGGCTGTACTGGCTATAGCGATACGTGCCGTTTCACAATTGCTGAAGGTGCACAGAGATATTTTGTTCCTGAAGAAGTTACATGGTGTCATGGTGCAGAGAGCGGTCGAGTAACAATTCCTGTTACTTCAAATCAAGAAATTCCGGCTTCATTGACGGTAAATCACGATTGGGCAACGAATATTGAAACAGAGATTAATGGTACCGAGGCAACAATTTCATTTGATTATCCATTCAATGGTCGTCAAGGATTCCAATTGATAACGGTTGAAGGAGGAGATACCACTGTTGTTGTTGAAAATGTGAATGCATTTGGTAAAGGTCATTTGAAACCAGCATTCCCAGAAGATCAAGATTCTGTTGTGATATTCGGAAACGGTAACACAATAGAACTTATGGCAGGTGGTAATGCAGGTTCTACAAGTGGCAGTTGGTACACTGCACTTGGTTCACAAGCGCGTTTCAATTGGTATTATGACGATGAGGTAACAAAATTGTGTCTTGCCGATTCGATTAATGAGGGCTCTGATTGTAACAATGCACGTGTTAGATTCACATTCCCACAAATAGGTACGTATTCGGTAGGATTTTCTATATCGGATGATGGTTGTTATAGTGATGCTATTTACAAAAATATTTATGTAGTTGACTTCGACCCAACGCTGTTCAGCATTGCACCTGAAAAAGATACAATCGAGATTGGTGCTCCAAATGGTGCTCAGTTCACGTTGAATTACGATGGCGAACCTTATAGTAATTATACATTGAAGAGTGACGGCGATGTAACTATCGACGGAACTTCGGTATTTGATAATGAAATTGTTGGTACATTCGAAATTTATGCCGAAGTAAGCGGTCTTCGCGTTGCAACAGCATGGATTACGGTTATTGAGAGACCAATAGAATATACCGTTGAAAATGTATCAGTTTGCGAAGGTACTGATGAAGCTGAAGCGGTAATTTATGCAAGCGGAAGTATTTATGGCAAAACAGTTACTGTACGTGACGAAGATGGTAACACGTTATATCCTGAATATAATGATAATAATGATGCTGCAACGCTACATTTGAATTATTTGTCAACAGGAACATATACGTTTACAGTTTATCAAGATGACGTTTATAAGACGGAATTTACCGTTACAGTAAATAGTCTGCCACGTGCGTATATCGAATGTCCGATAGACCCAGTTGTTGGCGACACTTGGACACCTAATACAGCAATGGCAGAAGGTTTGACATACCACTGGTGGTCTGACAACATTTCAAGTTTGGACGGAAGCATGTCTTGCTGTCCGCAAGTTACATTCACCGAAGCAGGTGATTTCTCGGCTACACTTGTTGTAAAGAACAACGAGACTGGCTGTTTGAGCGAAGGCGTTACTTGCGAGTTCACAGTAAACGAGAAACCTATTGAATGTGATGGACAAACAATTGCATTTGAATATTCTGCAAGTGACGGTAATTATACCTATTCGCGCGATGGCTTGGCTTATAGTGCTGCTGTAGGCGATGAATTCACGGTTATATGGGGAGGTACACCTAACTTTACAGGTTATATCAATCTCGCTTTAGTTGATAAATCTGCTGAAGCAAGTTACTGGGCGGAAGTTTCTGATTGGAGCTCAATTGCGGTTGAAGCTGGTGTTCCATTCACTAACACTTACACATTTACAATCAATGATAATATTTCCACTAATCCTGAAATAGGGGTATTCGCAACAGTTAACGACCAAGTGGATAATGCTTCTGTTTGTGAAACGAATTTCACGTTCACGAAAAAAAGTGATGAATTTGAGTGTGATGGTTACGAATTTACATTTTATGGCGAAGACGATGTACAATTGGAGTCTTTATACGAAGATGTTGCGGTAGGCAATGTGTTTGCTTATCACGTTGCAGGTGTTGCTGATTTCACAGGAAATATTGTCTTTTCTTTGGAAGAGGTTTATGATTGGTTTGCAATTGCTGACGAAAAAATGTTCTCAGTTGTGAAAGGAGAATCGTTTGATTTTGAAGGCACGTTCACTGTTGTTAATCCAGAGATAGATGAGAATATGTCTTTCGGGATGGTGATGAGACGTGAAGGAGTTGACCCTGAGGATATATCATATATCTGCCTATCTGATTATTCTATAGAAAGACAATTTCAATCGTTTGCAATCTCTGAATCACAGTTCAATATGTTTGTCGGCACGACTAAGAATATTGTTCTAATGGCTGACGGTGAACCATATACTAGAAATTATATAGAATGGAATGTTATTGAATTGTCGGGTTCTACAAATGTATGTGTAAGTGTTGAAGCTGGCGATGTTACAGCATTGAGTGAAGGTCAGGCAAGGATAGAAGCTAAAGTTTTGGATAAAGTCGTTGCAACTGCAATTGTTACGGTAAGGGAATTCAATTGTAACGGTGAGCTCTATTCGGTAACTGAGGACGGTGTGTCGTACTTCATGCCTGAGATGAATGGAACTGTATCTGTTGGCGAAACCTATAGAGTTGAGATGGCAGGTGCAACCGATTACGATGGTTATATAGTGCTTGTCTTTGGTGATTTCTCATCAGAAAAACCTACCCAAGGTTCTACTGGTGGAAAAATTATGGTACAAGCAGGTGAGCCATTCTCTTATTCTACATTACTTACTACTCTGGAAACAGAATCTCAAAGCCCTCAATATAAGTTGATGGTTGGTCTTGCTGGCGGAAGCGGAACATCTCGTTTTTGTGCTACGAAACTTGAAATCACCAAATTTGAACCTCAGTATGCGTTCGACTATACAGAATATGAAATGAACGCTGGTGCTGTTCGAAAATTGACTCTGAAAAACATCGATGGTTCAGAATATGGAGGTGATGCAGAATGGTATTCTACTGATATGACAGTGGCAACAGTACAAGATGGGGTTGTAACGGCTTTATCAGATGGCTTTGCCGAAATTCAAGCGTATGTTGGTGGCAATCTTGTGGCAACTACATTGGTTTCTGTTACCGAATCTTCGGGCTTCTATATTGGTTTTGATGAACCGGGTTATGTGTTCGACAACGTAGGTGATGAACGAACTATTTGTGTGAATATTGCTGGCTCATATGAAGGTTATATACATTATGAATATGATGAATCAATTATTAAAGTGATTGATTCTCCGTATGGCGAGAGCTGTAAAATTGTTAAAGCGTTAAAACCAGGAAGGTCTTATTTCGTTGCTTATGTTACAAGAAATGGTGAAAGACGCCAAGCAGGCGCAGCTATCTCGGTTGACGATGATAATATGTTGCAATTTGAAAATAGAGAATATGAGGTTTCTGTTGGAGAAGAACTTGATGTTTGCTTGTGGGTTGGTGATAATTTCAGAGATGGATTCCAACCTCAATTTGAATTTAATGAGGACTTTATTTCATATACTCCATCAGGAGACAGCGAATATACTTGTGGTGTAGTGAAAGGTTTACGTGCAGGTCAAACATTGTTAGTTGTAAGTACGTATAAGAACAATATGAAGTATGGTGACACTGTATTAGTGACTATAAATGCTGAACAAGGCGAAGATGATTACAGGTTGGAATTCGCACAAAGTAAATATGAAATTAGCGAGGGTGAGTCAATCAGAGCGTGCTTGATGATTGGTGATGGATTTAAACATTTTGATCCACAATTCAGTTTCGATCAAACGGTGATTTCAATTGCTAATTCGACCGACGATTCAGATTGTGGCGTTGTTACAGGTTTGAAAGCTGGTAGCACTGTGATAACATTGTCGGCTGTTGCTCCTGACGGAAATACGTACTCTGCTACTACCGAGGTGATTGTAACAGCAAAACAAGCACCTCAAATGGATGTTCCAGTGTTGACTACAGAAACGATAACATTGTGTTATAGCAAGACAGCCGTTCCCGAAAATATGACGTCTCTCGACGAATATGTAGGCAAGGCAAGCGACAACGCCCGCTTGAAATGGTACGACGCTGCGGGCAACGCGCTCATCTCCGCACCGTTAATCGATCCTAAGACAGTAGGAAAGAGAATCTACTATGTATCGCAAATTGCAAGCGGATATAACGAGAGTGAGAAGGTTGCATTGTCTGTAAACATCGTATATGTGGCTGCTCCCGAGCTGAACATCTACGAACAGAAGGTCTGCGACAACACGGAG
>JAEEGL015859907.1_pt1 | contig 71521 bp, 56 predicted proteins | sample 9134231 | NCBI WGS metagenome assembly JAEEGL01 (sample SAMN16246548, study PRJNA631951) | gut metagenome | biome: gut microbiome; feature: rumen; material: fiber-attached | host: Bos | place: Iran: Karaj | collected 2018-10
AGAGACATAACATCTTCTTTTTCAGAAACTAAACCTCCGGCAATCACGGGGCATTTGGCAAAATCCACAATGCGCTTTAATACGGAAGGCATCAATGCCGGTAATACCTCAATGACATCGGGGTGAGCATTTTTGATTTGCTTTTCCATGGTGTTATATGCAATGGAATCAATAACGAAAAAGCGCATTACCGTATGAAGTCCTAATTCTTTTGCCCGTTGGATAATGGTCATCTTTGTGGAAATGACGCCATCGGCTTTGGTGTATTTTTTGATAAAGTCTACGGCAATGTCTTTTGACTGCAGTCCATGAATTAAATCGATGTGGACCATAGCGATTTTCCCGGCGCCTTTGATTTTTTCTACAATGGCGGGAATGGTAATGATATCTCCGTAAAGAACAAAAATAATACGACTTTCACAACTCAGGCATTTCTCCAATCCTTCATCATCTTTAATGGCTGCGATGATGGGGGAATCTTCGATTGCTTCTTTGAATTCTTTTTTCAATTTCGGCCTCTTTTCGTTTTCAATCTATTAGTGAAACTATTATTTTGAATCTAATACATTTGAAGAAAAAATGTATTTTAAACAAGATTATTATAGAAGTTTCCAAATGACTTGGCAACTGATTGGTGGTATACTATACAGGTTGTTGAAAGATAAAGAATAGATTGGAGAAACTATATTATGGCTATGAATCCGGCAGATATGATGAAGGCTATGAGCGCATTTAAAAATTTCCAGACTGCGCATCCCAAGGCGGTATCTTTTTTTCAGGTGGTATTTGGAAGTGGAATTCCGGCAGATACCGTAATGGAGTTGACTGTGACCAAACCGGGAGAAACCCCGATGACTACTAACATTAAAGTGACACAGCAGGATTTGGAATTGTTTGAGTCGTTAAAAAACATGAGATAAGGGATAGAAGATTCTTGTAACTTTGTTTTGATGGTAATAAAATATCAATAGAAGTTTTTATAAGATTACAGGAGGAGTGCATATGAAAACTGATGTGAAAGACCAACGTGGGTCAAAAAAGGGCTCGGGAATTAGCATTCGTACACAATTAATTGCCATGGTATTGGCATTGAGTATAATTCCCCTTTTAATTATGACAGTGTTGCTGACACACACATTAAAAGAAAATGTAGTTGAACTGGAAGAAAAAATAGCTACGCAAAAAATGATTACCACGCAAAAAGAAACCAATTCCTTGGTGAATCAAAATTTTACCGGCGTGGATCTTTTATCAAGAAATACGACATTAACTGAAGCAATTTCAGACCCTACAGAGGAACATGTTCAGTGGGCTTACGATGAACTGGAATTGGCAGATGCCCAGTTCCCGTCAGCGGGCTTGATGTTTGTCTACAATATGCAGGGAATGCAGATTGCTCGTGCAGATGATGGAAAATTAAATGATGTCTCTGATCGTGAATACGTAAAAGAGTCCCTCGCGGGAAACAAGTATTTATCTGATGTTATTATAAGTAAAGCTACAGGGGAAGCCAATATTTATATGGCAGATCCTTTGATTGCGGAGGACGGAAGTGTAGTTGGTGGTGTTGCAAGATCTGCTTCTCTTTCCGAGTTGTCAGATGAAATCAAAAGCATTGATACCGATAATATGGACATTACTATTTTGGATCGAAAGGGTGGATTGGCTGCAACCACAGAGGAGCAGTATGATTTGACTTCCGGTGAAGTCATCGATTTGTCCGGTGAAGAGTATTACACTCTGGCACAGTCCAAGGGAACCGGAAATGCGGTTATTATGCACAATGGTAAAAAAGTATTGTTGTCCTATACTTTGGATGAAACTACAGGTTGGACGATTGCAGTATTTACCGATTACAAATATGTAATGAAGCCTTATGATAGCAGTTTAAAGACAGCAGTACTTATTTTGGCGATTGCGGTTCTTATGGTTGTTATCTTTGGATATTTGTTTGCTTCTTCTTTGGCAAAACCCATTATCAATGTAAAAGAGTTTGCCAGCGTTTTGGCTTCGGGAGACTTTACCACAGATCCTCTTCACATCAAGCGTAAAGATGAGTTGGGAGATATGGCAGACTCCTTGAATGAGATGTATTACAACAATGCGGATGTGATTCGAAATATCGGAACCGGTTCTCACCGCGTATCCGAATCCTCCTCTGAATTGGCGGATACGTCCAGCGATTTGTTGACACGATTTGAAGAAGTATCTTCTTCCATGCAGAGAGTAAATGATGCCATGACAAATACTGGTGCAGCTACCGAGGAGGTTTCCGCATCTGCGAATGAAGTAAATGAATCGGTAGAGCGTTTGGCAGAAGAGACCAAGAATACCAAGAATGAAGTGATTGCCATTACGAAAAAAGCAGCTCAGATTGAAAAAGAAGGTAGAGAATCTTCCGAACATGCCATTGCCATTGCGCAACAGCGTGGAAAAGAATTGGAAGAAGCTACAGAGGCTGCAAAGGTTGTGGCTGAGATCAGCACCATGGCAGACTCCATTGCAGAGATTGCAAGCCAGATTAATCTTTTGTCTCTAAATGCTTCTATTGAAGCTGCCAGAGCAGGAGAACACGGACGTGGATTTGCAGTTGTTGCCGGTGAGATTAATACATTGGCAGAGCAGACCAAATCTGCTGTTGATCAAATTCAAAGTACCGTAGACAAGATTCAGGCGGCATTTGATCAGTTGTCATCTTCATCAGAAGCGCTGCTTTCCTTTATGAAGGAGACGGTAGGACCGGATTATGAGAAATTTATTTCCATCGGTCAGGAATACGGAGCAGATGCTCAGAAGTTTGGAGAGTTGGCGGATAATATTGCAGAAATGGTTCGTTACATTTCCGAATCTATGGAACAGGTAAATGCAGCGGTTGCAGAGATTGCAGAAAGTGCAACCAATACCGCGACTTCTTCTGCAGAAGTTACCGATACCGTAAATGTTGCAGGAGAAATGATGTCTCGTATGAATGATATGGCTAGCGATTCTCAGGATGTATCCAATCGATTGGATGAGATAGTTCGTCGATTCAAGCTGGATATGTCTGCTGAATCGGATTCCATTTCATCACAATAAAAAGGATTAAATAGGATTCCAAAATAAAAAGACCCTCAAATGTACTACCCCCAAAATCTAAGGATGGGGTGGTACAAATGTGAGGGTCTTTATTATGCTTATTTTTAGGATTGTATTAACGCATGATCTTATTCACTTAACAGTTCTTCTTTTGCATTTTGTACACTGATTTGGAATACATTTACTGCGTTATTAATAGTATCAACAGCTTCGGCAACGCTTCCTGCAGCGCTTGCGACATCTTTGGAGGTGTCGGCCATACGCTCGGAGGATACAGCGATTTCTTCCACAGATTCAGAAATTTCTGCTGTAGATGCGCTACCTTCCTCAGATACAGCAGCCAGGCTGGATGCTACTTCATTCACTGTTTCAATGTGCTGTGCCATTTCTTCCATCAACTCGTTTGTTTCTGTCAGTTTTGTATAAATCGTTTCAAATGTATCTGCTGCAGAAGCTACAGAAGAAGCACTGCCGTTGATAATTTCCGTGTTTTCTGCAGAGCGCTCGGATAAGATAGAAACTTTGGCAGACATTTCACGAATAATATCTGCAATCTGGTTAGTAGCGTCTGCAGAATCGTTTGCCAACTGACCGATTTCTGTAGCAACAACTGCAAAACCTCTTCCGGCTTCACCGGCACGGGCGGCTTCAATGGAAGCGTTTAAAGATAAGAGGTTGGTCTGGCTGGCAATAGAATTAATCATATCTACAATCTCTGTAATACGTTTTGCAGCATCATTTACTCCGTTTACTGCTTCGTCCATTGCACCCATGGAATCTACCACATTTGTCATCTGGTCACGAAGATTTGACATATCGCCTTGGCCGGCTCTGGCTTCAACTACCAGTTCACTCATGGTGTTTTGGGTATTTTGCTGTTCCTCTGTCATAGAACTGATGGTGCCTGCCAAATCGGTAGCATTTTCTGCAATGTCATTTACAGCAGTTGCCAGTTCGGAAATGTTTTCACGAATCTGTTCCATGGACTGAGACTGTGCAGTAGTTTCTTCCATCAAATCATTGGAAGCGGATGAGCTTGCAGCCGCTTCTGTTTCCAAACGATTGGATGTTTTTTGTATGGTCATAATGGTATTTCGCATATTGGAAATGAACTCCTTCATAGAAGAATTCATAAATGCGATTTCGTCATTTCCGCCATCAGTAATCTCCACGGTAAAGTCACCTTCGGAAATATGCTGAATGTTATCTGTCAATGCGGCAACAGGCTTTTGAATGGTCTTTCCGACAAAGCGGATGATTAAGAATACGATGAGCGCCATTCCGATTACAGCTAAAAGCACACCGATGAAAATCATACGAACCAATCCGCTGGTTAAGTTGCTGACTTTGGCGTAAACAATGAATTTCCAGTTTGTACCGTAAATGGTTTCATTTACAGTGTAGTAGGAAGCACCGGCATTCATTGTATTCATGGTGCCGTCTTCGTTGGGTAGAATATTTTGTACTGCTAGAATAAACTTATTTGGATTCTTTAATTCGGAAATATTTTTTCCTAATACTTTTTCGTTGGGGTAGCAAAGAATCAAACCGTCTTCGGAAATAACGATGGCGTTTCCGTTTCCTACCACCTCAGTGGAATCAATGATAGCCTGGACGCCATTTAACATAAAGTCACTGGCAATAACAGCATCTCTGCCGTCTTTTAATTTTACGTGCTTAATATATGTGGCACATAAATCCCCGGTATCGGAATCAAAATAGGGCACATCATAAAGCTCGAATTCTTCAGCGTCCAATCCTTGCTTATACCAGTTCTTTTCGGTTACCACAAAATCTGGTCCGGGATCCCATCCGGAAACATCATAGTAGGTGCCGTCACTGCAGCCTACGTAAACGCCGGTAGGAATCATATCATATTTATTCATAGTGGATTCCAAAAGAGCATTGACTTCACTGTCATCTGCAAAAGCAGTATTTTCCATTGCGTCTGCAATACCATTTAGATACATGAACGTAGATTTCATTTCTGTATTGATTTTTTCGGTATTCGCTTCTGCCTGAGATTGAAGTGAAGAGGTTACCAGCGGTTTCATCTGAGACCAGCTGATATAAAAGACAATGTAAAGAATAATTGCAAAGGCAATTACGATTACGGGTATAGTGGTTTTTAATAGCTTGCCACTGAGTTTTTCCATCCCCGGTTTAGAGGATTTTTGAGTCTGACTTTCCATAATATTGTTCTCCCCTTTCATATTTTGTTCTGAAAAATCGTATATATATTTTATAACTATGGACAATAATGTACAATGCGACTAAGCACTACGTTAGTACGTTAAAAGAACAAAGAGGCATAGAATATACAAAAAGCAGAATCCAAAAGATTCTGCTTTTTGACCCCCTCTATAAATATAATCTCCTAAAAAGACTATACAGCTGTGATATTTTTTGTAGCAACCACATCTACTCCGGTATCACATACGTTGGCACAAACAACGTCGCCAATATGTACCGGTGCGTTTACTTCAACGGATTCCAATGCTTTTACAATATCGAAGATTTTTCCCTTTGGAATATCTTCTTTTGTTTTGCAGGAAACCATATTTAAGTGTCCACCTTTTACGCGTACAGAAGAAGTAACGATTCTGGTAGGATTGGTTACTTCCTTGCGAGCATAAATATCTCCACGCTTACAGGTATTTCCTGTTACGTCTTTTACTTCGCCGTTTTCCAATGTAACGGTTAACTGGCATCCCATAGGACAGCCAATACAGGTTAAATGTCTTTCTTCCATCTTTCGGCACCTCCTATGCTTCTTCAATCTTAATGGTAATGTTTTCGATGTCCGGATATTCAGCAAGCTGCTTCTTTGTGATTACAACCTGTTCCATTTCACCGGGAGCCATAACCTGTTTTTTACGTTTGGAGATCTGTGTATCTCCAAAGTAAGTAGCGATGGCTTTGTTTTTGTAAACATCTCCTACACGGAAACGAACAGTAACGGTCTCGTCCATTTCTTCAGGACGGATGTATTTGGGAACGGTGTAACGTACGCCGTCTACAGGAAGGATTTCTAAAGTCTTCTTTGCTTCCTTTTTACCTTCTAAGATATACTTAGCAGCGTTCTTTCCGGCATTGGTAGCTTCCTGGGAAACGAAGTCTACTAAGTCATGTACGTGAAGTACGTTTCCGCAGGCAAATACGCCGTCGATATTGGTTTCCAAAGAATCGTTTACGATAGGTCCGGAAGTAATGGGGCTTAATTCTACACCTGAGTTTGATGACAATTCATTTTCAGGAATCAAACCGCAGGAAAGAAGTAAGGTATCACATTCGTAGTGAATCTCAGTTCCGGGTATGGGCTTTCTGTCAGGACCAACTTCAGCAATGGTAATACCTTCTACACGTTCTTTACCTTCGATGTCGATAACGGTATGAGAAAGTTTCAAAGGAATACCGAAGTCATCCAAACACTGAACGATATTTCTCTTTAATCCGCCGGAGTAGGGCATAAGCTCAGCTACAACCTGAACCTCGGCTCCTTCTAAGGTCATACGACGAGCCATGATCAATCCGATGTCACCGCTTCCTAAGATGACAACTTTACGTCCGGGCATATAGCCTTCCATGTTTACAAGACGTTGAGCTGTACCTGCAGAAAAGATTCCTGCGGGACGGTAACCGGGGATGTTTAATGCACCACGGCTTCTTTCACGACATCCCATAGCGAGGATGACAGCTTTTGCAGGAATGACAAACATTCCGTCTTCAGAGTTCATAGCAGTAACGGTTTTATCCGGAGCAATATCCATAACCATAGTGTTTAACTTGTAGTCGATGTTACGCTCTTTCACCTGCTCGATGAAACGGGAAGCATACTCAGGACCGGTTAACTCTTCTTTAAATGTGTGAAGACCAAATCCGTTGTGAATACACTGGTTTAAGATACCACCAAGTTCGTGATCTCTTTCAATAATTAAAATATCCTGAATGCCGTTATCTCTGGCGGCAACAGCGGCAGCAAGTCCGGCAGGACCACCACCAACAATGACTAAATCATAATTTTTCATGATAATCCTCCTTAAATCTGCTTATTATATCCGAATACAATCTTTGCATCGGGGCCGTTCTTTGTTACATCAAATGGACTCATAGGAACTTCCTGTTCCAAAAGTTCCATAACTCTGGGTGAACAGAAACCACCCTGGCAACGTCCCATGCCACCACGGGTTCTACGCTTTACGCCATCTAAGTCTCTCGCTCCCAAGGTACGGTTGATAGCATCTAACATTTCACCCTTTGAGATGGATTCGCAACGGCAGATAATCTGTCCGTAAGCAGGATTCTTTTTGATTAATTCATTTCTTTCTTCTAAGGAAAGAGTAGCGGGATTTAAGATGCCCTTACGTTTTTTGTTGAAGTTCTTATTCTCAGAAAGAGAAAGCTTTTCGGCAACCTCTTTTGCAATCATCACACCAATGGCAGGAGCGGAAGAAAGACCGGGAGATTCAATACCGGCTGCATTGAAAAATCCTTCTGCATCTTCAGCTTCACCTAAGATGAAGTCTCCACCGTCTTCGTGAGCACGAAGTCCTGCGAAAGAGGTAATTACCTGACGCATAGGAACGTTCTTTACAGAAAGAGCACTGGTTGCTGCAAGTCCGCCAAGCCCCTCTGCTGTGGTGTTTACACCTTCTTTGTTGTCTACATCTTCAGCGGTAGGACCAACAAGTAAGTTTCCGTGAACGGTAGGTGTTACAAGAACACCTTTACCCATCTTACTAGGCAACTGGAAGATGGTATGACTTACATGGTTTCCTGCTGATTTATCCAGTAATTCGTACTGTCCACGACGGGCAACGATGTGTAACTTCTTGGAAGATACCATGTTGTTGATTTCGTCTGCATATACGCCGGCTGCGTTCACTACAGTTTTGGCTTCGATGTCACCAGCGTTTGTAGTGATGGTGTAGTGGTCGCCGGTTTTTGCAACCTTTTCTACCTTTGTGGAAAGTTTGAATTCCACACCATTGTCTGCAGCGTTTTCTGCAAGTGCATAGTTTAAATTGAAAGGACATACAATTCCGCCGGTAGGAACGTAAAGAGCGTCTACCACATCATCGGCAAGGTTGGGCTCCATTTTGATAAGCTCATCTCTTTCGATAATGCGAAGGCCTTCCACACCGTTTGCGATACCCTGATCGTAAAGTTTCTGTAATCCTTCTTTATCCTGATCTTTTGTACGAACAACCAAAGAACCGTTTCTCTTAAAGGGGAAATCCAAGTCCTTTGAAAGTTCATCAAACATCTTGTTTCCTTCCACATTTAATTTGGCTTTTAAAGAGCCGGGTTTTGCGTCATAACCACCGTGGATAATAGCGGAATTCGCTTTTGTGGTTCCGCAGCAAAGATCCTGTTCTCTTTCGATGACAACGGCATTTACTTCAAATTTGGAAAGCTCTCTTGCGATTGCGCTTCCGATGACGCCACCACCGATGATTGCTACATCATACATACTTAAAACTCCCTTCGTATTTGCAAATTGGACACAAAAAAAGCAAGATAATTAAAACGAATCTCTTCGTCTAATTTACCTTGCTCATATCTCCTGGTAACAAATATTATTCTTTTTACATTCTCAATATAACACTGAAAGAATTGGATTGCAACTATAAATTAAAATCTTTAAATAATTCCCTTGAAAAAGAATTACATCAATAGAGCAATCTGTTCTTCTTCTGTGGAAATTTCCAGCCTCAGTGCCTTGCATACCACTTCACCGTCGGTATGAACCCATTGAGGCTCCGGAGCAAATACACCTACGTTACTTCCTTTATCCATGTGGATTTCCTTATACTTCACATGACCTCCGTCGTATGCGGAAGGAAAGATTTTAAAGAAGGCACCATTGGACTTTGTGGTAGCAATACATAAATCTAAAATACCGTCGTCATTTTTTGCATCAGGACAAAACTTAAAACCGCCGCCTTCGTAAGTGTTGTTCATGGCTACAAAAAGCAGACATTCTTTATAGAGGTTTTCCACTCCGTCAGAAATTACTTTTAAGTCCAAACGGTTGGTGGTGAAAATCAGTTTAATGGCACAAAGAAGGTAGATGAGTTTTCCGAGATGGAGTTTGTTCAATACCTGTTTGTATTTGCTGGCGTCTGCAGCCTGACAAATGGCGGCATCGAATCCGAATCCGGTGGAATCGTGAAATCTTCGATAGCATCGCCCGTTTTCATCGTAACGTCCCAGGTCCTTGGAAGGTACCAAAGCATCGGAAATACCGTCCATATAAACTTTTCCTACATCCATGGTGCGCTTTACTTGGCCTTCCATGATGTCTTTGGTAAGAACTGCCAAATCCGTATTTAGACCGATGCCTTTGGCTAAGTCGTTTCCACTGCCTGCAGGGATGTAACCTAAGTGGACGTTGGAAAGATGTTCCATTCCGTTTAAGGCAACATTTAAGGTGCCGTCACCACCTACTACAATGAGGTTTATAATTTCGTCTTCTTTTAAGTTGCAGGTGAGCTTGTGACATATATCACCAATACCAAATTCTTTGGTGGAGTAGTGAACTTCAATTTCATTTCCGCTTTGCTGCATAATGGGAAAGAGTTTTTGGAATTTTTTTAAGGTACGTCCCGATGCTCCCACGGGATTTACAACTACATCAAATTTCATAGGTGTCCCCTCTTTTTATCTGACTTTAGAACCGTCAATTTTTCGTATTGCTCTATCATAAGTATAAACGCCGTTGGTCTCTTCTTCAATATCCGTCCACTGGGTATAGACGCTGCCACAAAGGCCCTGGGGAATCAGGGAACGTAGCTTATTTTGGATTTTTTCGTAGGCTTCGTTTAATTCCTTTCTGGAATTGCAGATACTGTATCCATAGGTGCCATCCACACAGGAGTGGTCGTCAATTTTATAAACGATGCCGCCAATTTCGGATAGCACGTTGGCCCGGTTCTTTTCCGGTGTAACGGTTAATTCAAAGAAGTAATTGTGGATGCTGAAAAAATCTCCGCCCCTTTGGTCGAACCAGCCGCTGGCCTGGTCAATTAGTCTGGAAGGATCTGTTTTTCGCGCCAACATGGTCATACGGGTGGTATGAAACTGTCCCCAACCTTCGTTGAAAATCACCCAGGTACATATGGAAGGATGATTTTTTAACAGCCGTATAGTGGAGACCATTTCGTTTTTGAATTCCAACTGACCTTCTTTATCCGTTCTGGAAAAAAGAGGGTACATCTTATCGCTGACCCTAACCCGTTTCAAAGAAAGGGGTGTCGCTGCGTAGGTGACAAACCACTGACGAATCTTTCCGCCGCCGTTTACCATGTCCTGCCAAACAATCAGACCCAATCGGTCACAGTGATAGTACCAGCGATCCGGCTCGATTTTAATGTGCTTTCGTACCATATTAAAACCGGTGCGCTTCATCTCCGTTAAATCCCAAATCATTGCCTCGTCAGAGGGCGGGGTTAAAAGAGATTCCGGCCAGTAACCCTGATCCAAAACACCTTGCTGGAAAATCTTTTCGCCGTTTAAGGCGATTCTTGGGAAGGATTCTCCATCGAAGTGTTTGAGAGAAAAGGAACGCATGGCAAAATAAGTGCGGATCTTGTCTACGGGTTCTTTATCCTTTCCCAAAAGTTCCACATCGCAGTAATAGAGATAGGGACTGTTGGGAGTCCAATAGGTGGCGTTTTCCATGGGAACCAATTCTTCATCATTACAGAAGAGCTCCTCAGAAAACAGGACTTCCTGGGGCTGGGCCGAAAGGTCGGAGTAAATTCCTTCCTTATAAACCGTTAATCGATACAGGGAATGTTCATGGTCGTTTGTACGAACATTGATTCGAACTCGGTCAGGAGAAAGCTCTGGGGTAAGTTCTACAAAGGTGATGTAGTTTTCCGGAACATACTCCGCCCAAACACTTTGCCAAATGCCACTTTGAGCAGTGTAAAACATGCCTCCTCGCTGTAGCATTTGCTTTCCTCTGGAATGATATCCGGTATCCGATTCGTCAATTACCCTTAAGGTAATGGTGTTTTCTCCGGGGTGTAAAAAGGCGGTAATATCTGCGGAAAAAGGAAGATATCCACCGATATGCTTCATAATCAAAACGTCATTTATATAGAGGCAACATTCCTGGTCCACCGCATCAAAGTGTAGCATAAGACGCTTGGAATTTACCTCGTAGTGAAAGCTTCTGCGATACCAAAGATACTCGTCCGGTTGCAGTTGGCGATTGACGCCGGACAGGGCAGACTCCGGTGAAAAAGGAACCAAAATCTTGCCATCCGGGCGAAAAGGAAAACGCTTTTGCTCTTCTCTGGCGCCTATTTTTTCTATGGCGTAGTCCCAGTAACCGTTTAAATTTATATAGCTGTTTCGAACCATTTGGGGGCGGGGATACTCCGTTAATACATTGGAAGTATCCAGATTCTGTCCCCATTTTGTATAGAGTTGTTTCATAAGTAATACCTCAAATCAAGGATATGGTTTGGTTTAAAAATAACCTCCATCCAAACCGATAATCTGTCCGGTCATATAGGTCCCGGATAACAAAAGGACAACTGCTTTTGCAACTTCCTTTGGCTCACAAAAACGTCCGAAGGGAATTTCTTCCGCCAAGTCTTTCTTTTCCTCCTCCGTAAATACATTCATCATGTCGGTGTTTACCACACCGCAGGAAATGGCATTTACATAAACGTTGGAAGGCGCCAGTTCTTTGGCCAAAGCCTTTGTAAAGGCGTCAACTCCTCCTTTGGAAGCGGAGTAAGCAACTTCACAGGAAGCGCCTCTTTGTCCCCACATGGAGGTGATGTTTATCATATGTCCCCGTTTTTGTCGAATCATTTCCGGGGTAAAAAGCTTGGAACTGTAAAAAAGGGAAGAAAGGTTTACGTCAATGATGCGCTGCCATTGATCGGGTGTCATATCATTTAATAGTCCCACATAGGAAAGGGCGGCGTTGTTTACCACTACTTCAACATAGGGCAACAGGTCTTTTACGGATTCTTTCAGCTCTTCCCAAAAGTGTAAGTCCGAAATGTCTCCGCAGAAGCAGTGACACAACGTGCTGTAGTTTTTTTCGCAGAAGGAAGCAGTTTCCTCCATTAGGGTTTTGTTCTTTTGACAGATTAAAATTAAATCGTAACCTTCTTCTGCCAGAGCCAGAGCAATGGCCTTTCCGATTCCTCGGCTGGCGCCGGTTATGAAAGCTGTTTTTTTCATGTAATTCTCCTAAAAGAAAACTGCCACACCATAGGCGCGGCAGTTTATGATTATTCGTTAATGGTAACGTTAATTTCCACCGGATTATGATCCGTGTTTTCAAAGCCTTTGTCAATGGTTTCAATACTATTTATAGTAAGGTTGTCGGAAACAATGAAACCATCAATCATGTAGAATTGGAAAGTGTCATCTGTTTCGTCGTAGGCACGGTCTAAGGAACGACAGGTTGGGGTGGAATTGTCCATTGCAAATTGCCAGTTGTCACTGAAATCATCTTCATTCAGTGTTCCGCACATCCAAAGGTCTTCGCTTTGAAGAGGATAAGCGGAGGTGTCTACACTAGAGAAGGTCTGGTTAAAATCACCACCGGCAACTACGTAGTTTCCTTTGTCATATTCCTCCTGAATAAATTCGGCCAATTGAGCAGTTTGGGCTGCTTTTCCTTCACCATCATCATAAGCCTCTAAGTGAAGATTTACAAAGACAAATTGTTTGGTGCTGTTTTCAATATTTACACGGGAAACCAATAAGCAACGTTTGAGGTTCCCTAAACGATAAGGCCATGAGAATGGACAGGGTAATTGGATTCGTGTGGCATCGTCCAATTCATATTTGGAAAAGGTTTGAATGCCGGCATCCATGTGTCCCATTGGTGGAATGGGATAAGGGATGTACAATACCTCAAAGTTTGGAGCGAAGGTTCCGCCGAAGCTTTTTAATCGCTGGCCAAGGGCGTCTACCTGGTCGATTCCATAAGTACGGGTACAGTCTCTGTCGATTTCCTGAAGATAAACCATATCAGGATCCAAATCCAGGAGTTCGTCTCCAATAGTGGTTAAATTGTTGTTTACTGATTCTTCGCTTTGAGATCTAACGGAACTTCCTCCGTCCATAAAGAAATCAGCGGTTTTGGAAAGCCCGCAGTAACCGATGTTCCAAGTAAGAATGTCAACGGAATCCCCTATGGCCAGGGTTTTCATATTGTCTCGATTGTATAGTTCAACGGATTCGATTTCTTCCGGTTTAAACTCGGTAATCGTTAAGATGCCAAAGAAGATTACAATGGCGAGAATGACCACCAGAATAATAAGAAGCAGTCCTTTCAGAACCTTTAAAATGGGTGAAGTACTTTTTGTCATTTTTTAGCCCCCCTCGTATGTTTTTTAAAAAAGCCCCAGTCAATGAAAAACTGAGGCTTGTAATGGGATTTTTATCCCGACATCTTTACTATAATATTTACACAAACTTTTGTAAAGACAGAAAATTTACCATATTTTTTGGGATATTTTCACATCTTATTTTGATTGAAGTCAAATTCAGATATGTTATAATATACATATATTCAAAGAGGGCTTTTAAAAAGTGCTTTTTTATAAAAGTAATAATTGGAGAAGGAGAAGAAACCGTCTTTCGAATAAATAATTTTTAAAGGGGTCAAACATCATGAAGATTAAAATTACCGGAAGAAATATTGAACTTACAGAAGGCTTAAAGGCAGCAGTTGAAGAGAAGTTATCAAAGCTGGATAAATACTTCACTGAAGATACACAAGCAAATGTTACCCTGAGTGTTGAAAAAGAACGTCAGAAGATAGAGGTTACCATTCCTGTAAAGGGAAGCATTATTCGTTCCGAGCAGGTATCCAATGATATGTATGTATCCATTGATTTGGTAGAAGAAGTAATCGAACGTCAGATGAAGAAGTATCGTAATAAACTGGTTTCCCGTCAGCAGGAGCCCGGCGAATTTTTCGCAGAGGAATTCATTTCAAAAGCCGACGATGAGGAAGAAGAAATCAGTATCATTCGTTCCAAGAAATTTGGAATGAAACCCATGTATCCCGAAGATGCATGTGTACAGATGGAATTATTAGGACACAACTTCTTCGTATTCAGAAATGCAGAGACAGATGAAGTAAATGTTGTTTACAAACGTCGCGGAAATACATACGGACTGATCGAACCTGAATTCTAAAATATTTTGGGGAGGGCCGGTTAGACGCTTACCACTTGGTCAAGTGTTTGCCGGCCCTCTTTTTTTGTGCCTGAGGGTTGTTGATTTTAAAAAATTAGAGTAAGATGAGTTCTGAAAAAATAAAGGAGTTATTTACATATGAATATAGTAGTATTGGCCGGAGGATTAAGTACGGAACGTGACGTTTCTTTTAAGTCCGGCGAAATGGTATCACGTGCCCTTCGGGCAAAAGGCCATCAGGTAATTATGTTGGATGTTTTTATGGGATATGGAGAAGAAGAGTGTGACGTTTCCGATTTCTTTTCCCGTAGCGAAGAAGTCTCATTCCATGGAGGAGATATTCCCAATGAGGCTCCGGATATTGCAAAGATTAAAGCATCCAGAAAAGATCAGTCAGATTGCTTTTTCGGCCCCAATGTAATTGCTTTGTGTAAGGAAGCTGATGTTACATTTTTGGCTCTTCACGGCGCAGACGGAGAGGACGGAAAGGTTCAGGCTGCTTTGGAACTTATGGGCATCAAGTTTACCGGAAACAGTTTCTTGGGATGTGCCCTTGCTATGGATAAAAACATGGCAAAGCAGTTTATGATTGCAAAAGGCGTTCCTTGTCCTACCGGTATTTCTTTGAAAAAGGAAGCTGCAGCCAACTTTGATGCAAATTCCATTCATTATCCCTGCGTGGTAAAACCCAATTGCGGCGGTTCTTCCATTGGTGTCACTATTGTGGAGGATGCAAAGGATTTGAAACAGGCTTTGGACGCTGCATTCTTCTGGGAAGAGGAAGTGGTAATCGAGGACTATATCAAAGGTAGAGAGTTCTCTGTTGGAGTTGTGGAAGGAAAAGCTCTTCCGGTAATTGAGATTGCTCCCAAGGAAGGCTTCTACGATTACAAGAATAAGTATCTCCCCGGAGCAACAGAGGATACCTGCCCTGCCCTTTTGGATGAAAAAACCACAAAAGAGATGCAAAAGTATGCAGAGATGACCATGGATGCATTGGGACTTGATACTTATGCAAGAATGGACTTTTTAATGGATGAAAGAACGGGAAATCTTTACTGCTTGGAAGCAAATACTTTGCCGGGAATGACCCCTACTTCTTTACTTCCTCAGGAAGCTGCAGTTTTGGGAATTGATTTTGAAACCTTGTGTGAAAAGATCATTGAAATATCCATGAAAAAATTTGAAAAATAAGAAGAGTTATTTATGAAGAATTTAACCTTAAAAAATATTGCCGAAGCGGTACATGGAACACTGTATCTCAACGGTGGAAATGAAAACACAGAAATTGCCGGTGCAGTAACTGACAATCGTCAGGTGGAAAAGGACTATTTGTTCATCCCTATTAAGGGAGCAAAGGTGGATGGTCACGACTTTATTGAATCTGCCTTTGAAAAGGGTGCAGCGGTTGTCTTTTCTCAAAAAGAAGAGGTTACAAAAACAGGTCCCTATATTTTGGTGGAATCCAGTGAACAGGCCTTAAAAGATCTTGCGGCATTCTATCGCCAACAGCTTTCCATACCTGTCATTGGCGTAATCGGCAGTGTTGGAAAAACCAGCACAAAAGAAATGCTTGCCTCTGTTTTGGAAGAAAAGTATTCTGTGCTGAAAACCGAAGGGAATTTCAATAACGAAATTGGAATGCCCTTGACCTTGTTAAAGATTCGAGACCATCATGAAGTGGCTGTTGTGGAGATGGGAATTTCCGATTTTGACGAGATGCATCGACTTGGAAAAGTGGCGACTCCGGATATTGTGGTTATGACAAATATTAAAGAGTGCCATTTGGAAAACCTTGGAGATCGAGACGGCGTTTTGAAAGCCAAGACAGAAGTTTTTGAACATCTGGCAAAAAATGCATCCGTTGTTTTAAACGGAAATGATGACAAACTTTCCACTGTAAAAGAGGTGCCCGGTGCAAAGGTTTATTTCGCCGGATTACAGGATTCAAGCTTTAGTGTTTACGCAGATGAAATCAAGGCAGAAGGAATGAACGGTTCCTTTGCTCATTTCCATACACCGGAGGGTGACTTCTATGCAGAGGTGCCTTTACCGGGGGAACACCATGTGTCAAACGCCACTTTGGCCTGTCGTGTGGGATTGATTTTAGGGCTCACACTACAGGAAATCAAAGCAGGTATTGAGTCTGCAAAGTCCATTGCCGGACGAAATAATTTTTTGAAGTTATCTCAGGATGTAACGGTGATTGATGATTGCTACAATGCAAATCCCGCATCTATGAAGGCTTCTCTTTCTGTTCTTTCCAAGTGCGGCGGCAGAAGCATTGCCGTATTGGGAGATATGGGAGAACTGGGAAAAGACGAAAGAACTCTTCATTTTGAAGTTGGACAGGCAGTGAAAGACGAAAAGATTTCAATGCTTTTTGCAGTAGGCACTTTGTCAGAAGAGATTGCCAAAGGTGCCAGGGGTGGAGAAACGGAAGTGTTCTGGTTTGCCACCAAGGAAGAAATGCTTTCTTGTCTAAAAGAAGAGATAAAAAAAGGAGACACCGTTTTGGTAAAGGCGTCTCACTTTATGGAATTTCCAAAAGTTGTGGAAGCGTTAGTTTCTTTGTTCTCGTAACATATCTTCCAAGATGGATTTGGTATATTCTGATATATGTTTTTTGGAATCGGCATCCAATGCGTCCGGATAGATTGCCTCACCGAAGGTGATCTGTACGGGCGCTTTTTTTACCCAAGGGAAATGGGCTTCAAACACATCTCTGGTGCCGGTGATGGCAACGGGGATAATGGGACAACCGGGCTTGGTGGCAATCTTAAAAGCGCCGGCTTTAAATTCTCCCAAGGTGTTATCTTTGCTTCTGGTTCCTTCCGGAAAGACGAAAATGGAAATGCCGGAATTAATATAATTAATGGCTTCCAAAATGGATTTTAATCCAGCCTTTGGTGAGGAACGATCCAAAAACAAACAGTAAAGACGTCGCATCCAAATAGGAAGAAGGGGAGTTTTTTCAAACTCTTTTTTGGAAATATAACCGGTGCGTCGCTCCATAAGAGGGTAGGTTAAAATCACATCAAAAAAGCTGGAGTGGTTTCCGACAAACAAAACAGAGCGATCCTTTGGAATGTTTTCCAAACCTTTGAGTTTTGGCTTTACTCCGGAAAGAAATTGGATGACGCGAAAGGCCCACTGAACAATGCGTAAAGATATATAATCTGCGGCTTCTTGGTTCTTTTTTGCATAAAGCCAAAGAATTCCCTGAATGGGTAAACTGCAGACTAAAAACAATACTAAAAATAGAATAATCAAAAGGGTTTTCATAAGTTAGTTCTCCTTTTTATGGTGCTTTCACTATACCATAATATTCACAAAAGCAAAACGCGAAACTTGGGAATTCTGCACAGGGAAAACTATGAATAGTGTACAATATACTTTGACAAACTAAAGTGTAGATGCTATACTTCATTCTAACGTGTTTCTCCGCGGGAGAGACGAGTAGGAGGTACAATTAAACATGGAACAAAAAGATTTCGACAAGGTTCGTGCATCTGTTCAGCAGCAGTGTGGCAGCGAAGTTATGATTCAGTTGGATAGAGGTCGTAACAAAGTTGATATTCAAAGAGGCGTGATACAGGAAGCATATCCTAGCGTATTTACAATTTTGGTTAACGATGAAGAAGATGATCGCCCTGCACAGTTATTATCTTTTAGCTATACAGATATCATCACAAAAGAGATTCGCATGAAGTTGTGTTAATGAGAGGTTAAAGGTCTTTTCTCCCAAATTGGGGAAAAGGCCTTTCTTTTTTGCACAAAACTTGAAAAACAAAGGCTTTTTTAATATTATAATTGTGGTAGATTGTCTACAATTATATTAGGAGATAAAACATGGGATTGTTTTCAAATAAAAAAAGATATATTGCTCTTCTTTTAGCGACGACTTTGGCGGTTGCATCATCTCAGCAGGTGGTGTTCGCAGCAAAGAGTGTCAGTGAATTGGAAGAGGAAAAGGAAAACCTTCAGGAAGAAATTGATTCTTTGGATTCTGAACTTGTCAGTTTGCTTACGGAGATTGACAGTTTGGAAGCAGAGATTTCAGATTGCGAGTCTGAGATTGCCGAACTCCAAGTGGAGCTGGAAGCGGCTCAGGCAGCTGAGGAAAAACAGTATCAGCAGATGAAGCTTCGTATGAAATATATGTATGAACAGGGTGAACAAAGCATTTTGACCATGTTTCTGGAATCCGGAAGTTTATCTGATTTTTTGAATCGTGTGGAGTATGCCAATGCGGTTTATGAATACGACCGGACCCTTTTGGAATCCTATGAAGCCACTCAGGTAGAAATTGGAGAAATGCAGTCCTCTTTAGAGACTGAGAAGGCATCTCTTCAAAGTCAAAAGAGCACACTCAGTGCCAAGCAGTCCTCTTTAAACAGCATGATTGCTGCAAAGCAAAGTCAGATGGAAGACTTTGATGAGCAGTTGGAAGCTGCAAGGGAAGCTGCAAGAAAAGCAGCGGAGGAAGAAGCAGCAAGAAGAGCAGCGGAGCAAGCGGCAGCAAACGCGGCAGCGGTAACACCTTCCGGCGAAAGTTCAAGCTCAGATTCTTCGGATTCGGGAAGTTCTTCTAATACTCCCTCTACTCCGGATAGCAACCCTTCGCCGACTACCAATATCGGTGGTTCCTCTGTAGTAGCCTATGCCATGCAGTTTGTGGGAAATCCCTATGTATGGGGTGGAAACTCCCTGACCAACGGATGCGACTGTTCCGGATTTGTAGTGCAGGTATATGCCCATTTCGGTATTAATCTTTCCGGTTCAAGAAATTCCGCAGCCCTTCGTTCGGTAGGACAGGCGGTTAGTTACAATAACATTCAGCCCGGCGATATTGTTTGTTACGCCGGACACGTTGGTATTTATGCCGGCGGTGGCGTTATAGTAGAGGCACAGAGTTCCCGAGCGGGCATTACGGCAAACAGATCTGTTACCTGCAAACCGATTTTGGCGATCCGCCGTGTGGTTTAAGGAGTTTGCCATGAAAGGTGCCAAAAAGAAAACGTCGGATCATATCATTCGGGTATTAGTGATTATCACATTGGTGTCTGCTATGGTTTTGGTGGCCCTTATGGGATACCAATCCAGACAGTCTTTGATTTATGCGGAAAATCTGGATAAAACCGCAGTAAAAGTCGGTGTACAGGAATTGACCTTAGAGGATTTGGCTTTTTACGTTTTGTACGAAGAACATTCTGTGGAAGAAAAAGCCAGAGTCTATGACGAAGAGAATCCCATGTCCTTTTGGAACGTTCATACCAATCAGGTCTTTATAAAGTTAAAAGCTCAGGAAACAGCTATGAATATGGCTGTTCATGATTATTTATTCTATGATGAGGCCCTAAAATGTGGAATGGCATTGACGGAAGAGGAAAAGGAACTTTTGGAAAGCAGACGTACGGATTTTTGGGAAGATTTGTACGACGAACAAAAGGAAAACCTTCCGGTTTCTTACGAGACCATAAATGCAACCATGGGAAAGATTGCTCTTGCAGAAAAGTTTCAGCAGAAGATGGCTGTGGAGCAGGGGACGACATATGCTGCCTATAGTTATGACGGATATGATTATGAGCAGTGGCTGAAAGAAAATGATATCAAGGTAAAGGTGAATCACAAGGTGTGGGACCGCATTAATTTTGGAAATATCACCTTGGTCCATGATGAACAAATCAGCCTTGGGGATGAAAAGTAAGTGGAAATAATAATAGAAAAGAAGGTAAAACAATGAAACTTGGTAGAAATGATGCATGCTGGTGTGGCAGTGGAAGAAAGTATAAACAGTGCCACGAGCGTTTTGACAAAAGAATTGAGGCATTTGCTTTGCAGGGACATATTGTTCCTCATCATGACATGATTAAAACACCGGAACAGGTGGCAAAGATTAAAGAGTCTGCAGCTATTAATATGGCTTGTTTGGATGCAGTTGGAGAAGCAATTTGTGCCGGAATGAATACGCAGGAAATTGATGATATCGTATATGAAACCACCAAAAAGATGGGCGGTATTCCGGCTCCTTTGAATTATGAGGGATTCCCTAAGAGCGTTTGTACTTCTGTAAACGATCAGGTTTGCCATGGTATTCCTTCTAAGGATGTGATTCTTAAAGACGGAGATATTATAAATGTGGATTGCTCCACTATTTTGGACGGTTATTTTTCTGACTCCTCCAGAATGTTTATGATTGGAAATGTCAGCGAGGAAAAGAAACGTTTGGTAGAAGTTACAAAAGAGTGTTGTGATTTGGGACTTGCGGCTGTAAAGCCTTGGACATTTTTGGGAGATATGGCACAGGTAATCCATGAGCACGCAGAAAAGAACGGTTACTCTGTGGTTCGTGAAATCGGTGGCCATGGCGTTGGTTTGGAATTCCATGAAGAACCTTGGGTAGGCTACTGCAGCAATGCAGGAGAAGATATGCTTATGGTTCCCGGAATGATGTTTACCATTGAACCTATGGTGAACATGGGAACTGCTCAGATCTTTACCGATAAAGAAAACAATTGGGAAGTTTATACTATGGACGGTATGCCATCTGCACAGTGGGAATACCAGATTTTGGTTACGGAAGAAGGAGCAGAGGTTATTTCTTACTAATGAAGATTCTGATTGCCGGTACAAGAGAATTATGTTATTTTTCCGGATCTTTTTTCCTGGATCGTATGCAGGAAGCGTTGGAAAGAGCCGGTGTGGAAGTAGTCCGTCTTGATTTCTTTGGAGATCAGACGGATTTTTCTGAATTGGAACATTATATTGGTCAAAGCTTTGATGCCATTATTGATATTAATTCGAAACTGCCATATCTGGTGGATGAAAACAACTGTCGAATTCTGGATTTAATAGATGCTCCTTTTTTTAATTATATTTTGGATCATCCGTTGTATCATCATCCTGGCTTACAGATTCCTTTAAAAAGATATTATGCGGTGGGGATTGATGCGTATCATTGCGCTTATATGAAAAAGTATTATCCCAATTTGTCGGATGTATTCTGCTTGCCATTGGCTGGTACAAAGGCTTTGATGACAAACAGATTTGAGGACAGAAAGAAAGCTTATTTGTTTTTGGGAACCTATCTATTGGATGATGATATCACCCATAGAATCCATCGTTTGAGGAATGAAATAAACAATGCCACTTATCAATTGGCGTTGGATTTATATGAGTCTTGGAATGTGGAGAAACGTCCCATCGAGGAAGAGTTGAAAAAACTTTTAACCAACTACAGTGGGGCAAAAAGTGAAGATGAGATAGTAGAGTATATTCAGGATGTATATGAGCTTTCCGGATTCCCGGAACTTTTAAATCATATGTTTTTGGTGGATCAGAAAAAGCGGAACAGTCGACGGCTGGATATGCTGACTATTCTTGCTGAAAGTGGTGAGAAGATAGATGTAGTGGGAGAAGGTTGGGAGTCCACAGGTATTGGGGAGTATTCCAACGTCTCTGTAAAAAGAGGCTGTAGCATGAGTCGGTCTTTTGAAGTTATGAACGATTATCAAAAAGTGTTTGACGTAAATCCACTGTTTCACAGTGGCTTCCACGATCGTGTATCTTCTGCTATGGCAAATGGCTGCCTTTGCGTATCAGATATGTTTCCCGGACTTGAAGAGGGCTTGGTGAACGGAGATAATATTGTTTTGTACAAAAGGAAGAATCTAGAGAGTGTTTTAGAGGAGCTCTCAGCCCAGTCCCAAGAGCAAATTAGTCAGATTGCTTCTAATGGATACAAGCTATGGAAAGAAAACTATACTTGGGAAACACATGGCTTAAAATGGATAGAACTAGTAAAAAACATTTCTAAAACAGAATAAAGATAAGTAAACTGAAATAGACGGAATCCTTACACCGGATCCCGTCTATTCCTTCAATTGTACTTCTATTTTGTCCATCTGGACAATACCTCCTGTTTCCGATGAGAAATCGCTATGGCTACATATCCTCTTTCACTTTACCTTCATGGCTAAAACAGCCTTTGTCTAAGAGCTTGTCTCCGGATTCCTTATCGTGTCTAGAATTCACCAGCTAGACTCTGGCTTGTAATAATGGTTATAGTTTCTTCGCTAAAAGCCTCCCTTCTTGCTATGAACGAGTTTCTCCGCCTCCCGTTAATTCCGATTTGGGAAGTGTTTTCTTTGTGATTTCATACTAACCCCGTTTCCAAGGAATGTCAATAGAATTTTTTGACAACTAATGTTGAATTGTGGGAAAATGCATAAATTATTCATAAAATCAGACAGTTCAATACAATAGAAACAATATCTTGTGGTGCCCTATATTACGGGACACAATTTGGAATGTATACAGAAAAAGAAATTTTGCGGGAGAGAATTGAGTCGAAAAAGTTCCACATCTGTCTTGTAATTAATTAAAATTTAATATTTCCAAAGGTTGTGACAGCAGCCTAATCGTGGTAAAATAGCGGGGTATGAGTGCCGTTATACGGCAAAGACAAAGGAGCAAGGAAATGAGTATTATTACTTCAATTTTTGGGACACACAGTGAGAGAGAATTAAAGAGAATATATCCCATTGTAGATAAGATTGAATCTCTTCGTGATGAGATGGTTGCATTGTCAGACGAAGAGTTGAGAAACAAAACAGATTATTTTAAAGGTCAGTTAAAAGAAGGAAAGACCTTGGACGATATTTTACCGGAAGCCTATGCGGTTGTTCGTGAGGCAGCCAGACGTGTATTGGGAATGGAACATTTCCGAGTACAGTTGATTGGTGGAATTATTTTGCACCAGGGACGAATCGCAGAAATGAAAACCGGTGAAGGAAAGACTTTGGTTTCCACATTGCCTGCATATTTGAATGCCTTGGAAGAAAAGGGCGTTCAAATCGTTACGGTAAACGATTATTTGGCAAAGCGTGATGCGGAATGGATGGGACAGGTTCATGAATTCCTGGGCTTAAAGGTTGGATGTGTTTTAAATGATATGTCCAGAGAAGAGCGTCAAGAAGCTTATAACTGTGATATTACCTATATTACCAATAATGAATTGGGATTTGATTATCTTCGTGACAACATGGTAGTTCGGGAAGAGCAGATGGTACAAAGAGATTTGCACTTCTGTATCATCGATGAGGTGGATTCGGTATTAATCGATGAGGCCAGAACTCCTCTTATTATTTCCGGACAGAGCGGAAAGTCCACCAGACTTTATGAAATGTGTGATGTTCTCGCTCGTCAGTTAAAACGAGGAGACGATTTGCCGGAATTCTCCAAAGTAGATGCCATTATGGGTATTGAACAGGAAGAGACAGGAGACTTTATCGTAGGAGAAAAGGACAAGGTAGTAAACCTTACTCAGGAAGGTGTTAAGAAGGTAGAGAACTTCTTTAAAATCGACAACCTTGCGGATCCTGAAAACCTTGAAATCCAGCACAACGTTATTCTGGCTTTGCGTGCCCACAACTTAATGCACAGAGATCAGGATTACGTAGTAAAAGACGATCAGGTATTGATTGTAGATTCCTTTACAGGACGTATTATGCCGGGCCGTCGTTATTCCGATGGATTGCATCAGGCAATTGAGGCAAAGGAACATGTGAAGGTAAAACGTGAGAGCATGACTTTGGCAAACATTACCTTCCAGAACTTCTTTAACAAGTATGACAAAAAGGCAGGTATGACAGGTACTGCTCTTACAGAAGAACAGGAATTCCGTGATATTTACGGAATGGATGTAGTGGAAATTCCCACCAACAAACCGGTTCAAAGAATTGATGAAAACGATGCGGTTTATAAAACCCAGAAGGAAAAATACAAAGCAATTGTTGAGGAAGTAAAAGCTGCACATGCAAAGGGACAGCCGGTATTGGTTGGTACCATTACCATTGAGGTTTCCGAATTGATCAGTAAGATGCTTTCCAAAGAAGGCATTCCTCATAACGTATTAAATGCAAAGTTCCATGAAAAGGAAGCTGAGATTGTTGCAGAAGCCGGTGTTCATGGAGCTGTTACCATCGCTACAAACATGGCAGGTCGTGGTACGGATATTAAGATTGATGATGAGGCAAGAGCAGCAGGGGGATTAAAGATTATCGGTACGGAACGTCATGAGTCCCGTCGAATTGATAACCAGTTGCGTGGTCGTTCCGGTCGTCAGGGTGATGTGGGTGAATCTAAGTTCTACATTTCCTTAGAAGATGATTTAATGCGTTTGTTTGGTTCCGAGCGTTTGATTTCCACCTTCAACTCTCTTGGAGTTCAGGAGGGCGAAGAAATTCAGCACAAGATGTTGTCTGATGCGATCGAGCGTGCACAGAGAAAGATTGAAAGCAACAACTTTGCGATTCGTAAAAACCTGTTGGAATACGATCAGGTTATGAATGAACAAAGAGAATTGGTTTATGCACAGCGTCGTCGTGTATTGCACGGTGAAAATATGAAGAATCAGATCTTGGATATGATTCGAACTAAACTGGATGAACTTGTAGATATTTGTGTCAGTGATGCAACCGGAAGAGACAACTGGGATGCTTCCGAGCTTACCCGTGTGATTTTACCGGTGATTCCTTTGAAACCAATTACCGAAGAGCGCATTGCAGATATTAAGACAGCTTCCGAATTAAAAGATAAACTTTATGAAGAAGCGCTTCAGCTTTACGATGCAAAAGAGAAGGAATTCCCGGATGCGGATACCTTCCGTGAAATTGAGCGTGTCATTTTACTTCGTGTAATCGACCGTAAATGGATGGAAGAAATTGATGACATGGATCAGCTTCGTCAGGGTATTGGCTTACAGGCATACGGACAGAGAAACCCTGTTGACGAATACAAGATGGCAAGTTATGACATGGTAGATGCCATGAATGAAGCCATCCGTACCGATACCATTACCATGTTGTATCGAATTCGTATCGAAAAGAAAGTGGAACGTGAGGAACAGGCAAAGGTAACAGGAACCAACAAGGATGAAACTGCTTCATCCGGACCGAAGAAGAGAAAGGCTCCCAAGGTATATCCCAATGATCCTTGTCCTTGCGGAAGTGGAAAGAAATATAAAAACTGTCACGGCCGTATGGCATAAACTGTACAGATAAACGGAGTAGAAATAATGAGGAAATAGGATGTAGGGAAACGAAAGTTTCCTTACGTCCTTTTTGCAACTTTAGAGTATGGTAGTTAGATACAAGGAGAGTTATGGAGTTTAAGCTACACAGCCCTTACAAACCCACGGGGGATCAGCCCCAGGCAATTGAAGAATTGGTAAATGGGTATAAAGAAGGAAACCAGATGCAAACCCTTTTGGGAGTAACGGGATCCGGAAAAACATTTACTATGGCAAACGTCATTGCGGCTTTGAATAAGCCAACGCTAATTATTTCCCATAACAAGACTTTGGCAGGACAGTTATATGGGGAGATGAAAGAGTATTTCCCAGAGAACGCGGTGGAATATTTTGTGTCTTACTATGACTATTATCAGCCGGAAGCCTATGTGCCTCAGACGGATACCTACATTGCAAAGGATTCCGCTATTAATGATGAGATTGATAAGCTGCGTCTTTCTGCAACGGCTTCCATGGCGGAACGAAAAGACGTGATTGTTGTTTCTTCCGTTTCTTGCATTTACGGGATTGGTAGTCCTGACGACTATGAAAATATGATGATTTCTTTGCGGGAAGGCCAAGAGATAGACCGGGATGAGGTGATTCATCAGCTCATAGATATGCAGTATATGAGAAACGATATGGACTTTACCAGAGGTACCTTTCGCGTAAGGGGAGATGTGTTGGAGGTAATCCCTGCCAACGTATCGGAGTTTTCTTATCGTATCGAATTTTTCGGAGATGAGATTGACCGCATTACGGAAACGGATATTATTACCGGTCGGGCAAAGCGGGAACTAAAACACGTTGCCATTTTCCCTGCGTCTCATTATGTAGTGCCTCAAGATCGAATCAAAGCTGCCTGCGAGACCATTGAAGAAGAATTAAAAGAGCGGGTTGCCTACTTTAAATCCGAAGGAAAGCTTATTGAAGCACAAAGAATTGCAGAACGCACCAACTTTGATGTGGAAATGATGAGGGAAACAGGATTTTGCAGTGGTATTGAAAATTACACCCGCCATCTTACCAACCAAAAGCCGGGAGAACCTCCTATGTGTTTGATGGATTATTTCGGGGATGATTATCTTTTGATTATTGATGAGTCCCATATGACAGTGCCACAGATTCGCGGTATGTATGCGGGAGATAGATCCAGAAAAAGCACTTTGGTGGATTACGGATTTCGTTTGCCCTCAGCTTTGGATAACCGCCCGCTGAATTTCGGAGAGTGGGAAAGTAAATTGGATCAGCTTTTGTTTGTGTCCGCTACCCCTGGCGAATATGAAGAAGAACATGAAATGCTCCGGGCTCAGCAGGTGATTCGTCCTACGGGACTTTTGGATCCAAGCATCGATGTGCGACCGGTGGAAGGTCAGATTGATGACTTGGTATTTGAAATCAAGAAAGAAACCAAGGATGGAAATAAAGTTTTGATTACCACTTTGACCAAACGTATGGCAGAGGATTTGACGGATTATTTACAGGAATTGGGAATCAAGGTAAAGTATTTGCATTCTGATATTGATACATTGGAACGCTCCGAAATTATTCGTGATTTGCGAATGGGAGTGTTTGACGTTTTGGTGGGAATTAATTTGCTGAGAGAGGGATTGGATATTCCGGAAATTACCTTGGTGGCGATTTTGGATGCGGACAAGGAAGGCTTCCTTCGTTCTGAGTGGTCACTGATTCAGACTATCGGACGTGCGGCGCGAAATTCCAAGGGCCATGTGATTATGTATGCGGATACCATTACGGATTCCATGAAAATGGCCATTGATGAAACGGCTCGACGTCGAGAAATTCAAATGGCGTACAACGAAGCCAACGGTATTACGCCGAAGACCATTGAAAAGAAGGTGCGGGAAGTAATTGCCATTTCAAAGGAAGTGGCAAAGGACGAGATGGAGTCCAACCGTGCACCGGAGGAAATGTCTGCAGACGAACTGGAGAAGCTGATTGCAAAGATGAAGAAAAAGATGGAGACTGCTGCTGCAGATTTGAACTTCGAAATGGCAGCGCAGTATCGCGATCGTATTGTGGAGTTGAAAAACATGTTGCGTGAAATACAGGTGTAACATTCGACTATTAATGAATTCTGCAATCAAGTTGATTGGCCACCTCCCGCAGGGCACCCCACATAGCCCTTGCGACGCTTTCGCTATCCTCGGGCTATGGTCCCTCCCCTGCTCGCGGTGGCATGTTCATGTATGATAGAAAAGGATAAATATATGAGAGAAAATAAAGATACAAGAAAGTTTATAAAGATTCGCGGAGCGAATGAAAACAATTTAAAGAATATCAGTTTAGAGATTCCTCGCGATGAATTTGTGGTGCTCACGGGATTGTCAGGCTCCGGTAAATCCTCTTTGGCCTTTGATACTATTTTTGCAGAAGGTCAAAGACGTTATATGGAATCTTTGTCCAGTTATGCCCGTCAGTTTTTGGGACAGATGGAAAAACCGGACGTGGAAAAAATCGAGGGTATGCCACCGGCGATTTCCATCGACCAAAAATCCACAAACAGAAACCCTAGATCTACTGTGGGAACCGTAACGGAAATCTATGATTATTTCCGACTGCTTTATGCAAGAATCGGAATCCCTCACTGTCCCAATTGTGGAAAGGAAATTCACAAGCAGACGGTGGATCAGATGGTGGATGAAGTTTTGGCGTTGCCGGAAAAGACAAAGTTTCAGGTGCTGGCACCCGTGGTGCGAGGCAGAAAGGGAGCGCAGGAAAAACTTTTTGAACGGGCCAGAAAAAGCGGATATGTTCGTGTGGTTGTGGACGGAGATGTTTATGACTTGGACGAAGAAATCAAACTGGATAAAAACAAAAAGCATAACATAGAAGTTGTTATTGACCGTCTGGTTGTAAGGGAAGGTATGGAAGAACGTCTTACCGGTTCCTTGGAAAATGCATTGAAACTTGGGAATGGTTTGGCGATAGTGGACATTATTGGAGGAGAACAGAAACGCTTTTCTGAAAGTTTTTCCTGTCCGGATTGCGGAATCTCCATTGATGAAGTGGAGCCGAGAAGTTTTTCTTTCAACAATCCTTTTGGCGCCTGCCCGGAGTGTTTTGGTATTGGATACAAAATGGAATTTGATGAGCGTTTAATGATTCCGGATATGTCCCTTAGTTTTAATGAAGGCTGTGTTCAGGTCCCTGGATGGCAGTCCAGTAACGATCCGAAAAGCTATACCCATGCAATTTTAATGGCTCTGGCTAAGGAATATGATTTTAGTTTGGACACGCCCTATGAAGACCTTCCATCCAATATTCGAAAGATGTTTATATATGGTTTCGATAAGGTGGTAAAAGTCCCTTATAAAGGAAAGTTTGGGGAAGGTGTTTATGATGTACAGTTTGAAGGATTGATTGGAAATTCCCACAGAAGATACAGAGAGACAAAATCTGAACTTTCTAAACAAACCTACGAAGAATTTATGGAAATTTCTCCTTGCCCGGTTTGTCAGGGACAGAGATTGAAAAAAGAGTCTTTGGCAGTTACGGTAGCGGATAAAAACATTTATGAAGTGACTACTATGCCGGTAAGGGATTTGAAAGTATTTTTGGATGAAATGGAACTTTCGGATTACCAGAAAAATGTGGGGCGTTTGGTGTTAAAAGAAATCAAAGGCCGTGTTGGATTTTTAAATGACGTTGGTTTGGATTACCTCTCTTTGTCCCGTGCTACGGGAACTTTGTCAGGAGGGGAAGCACAGCGAATTCGTCTTGCTACACAGATTGGTTCAGGATTGGTAGGGGTTTGCTACATTTTGGATGAGCCTAGTATTGGATTGCATCAAAAGGACAATGACAAACTTTTGAATTCCTTAAAGGGCTTGCGGGATTTGGGCAATACCCTGATTGTAGTGGAACATGATGAGGATACTATGAGGGAAGCGGATTACATTGTGGATATCGGCCCCGGTGCCGGAGACCACGGTGGAGAAGTGATTGCCTGTGGTACCGCTGAAGATATTATGAAGGAGCCTCGTTCCATCACCGGTCAGTATTTGTCCGGAAAACGTAAAATTCCGGTTCCCAAGGAACGTAGAAAACCTACGGGATTTTTGGAAATCAAGGGTGCAACAGAACATAACCTAAAGAATATTGATGTAGACATTCCTTTGGGCGTGGTTACCTGTATTACCGGTGTTTCCGGTTCCGGAAAGAGCTCTTTGATTAATGAAGTGTTGTATAAGAGTTTGGCGAAAAAACTCAACCGTGCCCATAAGATTCCGGGTGCCCACAAAAAGATTTTGGGATTGGAACAGTTGGATAAGGTAATTGACATTGATCAGTCGCCCATTGGAAGATCCCCTAGATCCAATCCGGCAACCTACACCGGTACCTTTGATTTGATTCGTGATCTTTTTGCCTCTACCCAGGATGCAAAGGCAAGAGGATATCAAAAGGGACGATTTAGTTTCAATGTAAAAGGGGGAAGATGTGAGGCCTGCGCCGGTGACGGTATTGTAAAAATCGAGATGCACTTTTTGCCGGATGTTTATGTTCCCTGTGAAGTGTGCCAGGGAAAGCGTTATAACAGAGAAACCTTGGATGTAAAATACAAAGGAAAGTCCATTTACGATGTTTTGGACATGACAGTAGAGGAAGCAGTGGACTTTTTCCAGAATGTTCCTTCTATTAAAAGAAAGATTGAAACCTTAAATGATGTGGGCCTTGGCTATATTAAACTGGGACAGCCTTCCACTCAGCTTTCCGGAGGAGAAGCCCAGCGCATTAAACTGGCCACGGAATTGTCCAGAAGAAGTACAGGAAAGACCATTTACATTTTGGATGAGCCTACTACGGGATTGCATTTTGAAGATGTAAATAAGCTGGTTCAGATTCTTCACAAACTTTGTGAGGGGGGAAACTCTGTTGTGGTAATCGAGCATAACTTGGATGTGATTAAGACGGCAGATTATATTATTGATTTGGGACCGGAAGGTGGTGACCGTGGAGGTACCATTGTTGCAAAAGGTACTCCTGAAGAAGTAGCCAAGGTGAAAAACTCCTATACCGGTCAATACGTGAAAAAGTATTTATAATAACATAATAAACCTCCCAAAAGGTTTTAGAAACAGGCACCTCTGAAGGTGGGGATATCCTCGGATTATCCTTACTTTCAGGGGTGTTTTTGGTGTGTCTAATATGTGTCTGTTCGGATGCTAGAATGGGTGCACTGATAATGTGTAGTATTATGGAAAGGGAGCGCATATATGAAAAAAGGGTTTTTGAAAAGAGTAACGGCTACTGTATTTGCTGTCGCTTTACTTGTAACTTCTTTGCCATACACCTTTGTATCATATGCATATAATCCGGAAGACGGGACGGTATTGTCGGGAACCATTACCGATGAAGACAATCTGCTTCCGGGACAAACCTATAAACTTGGGGAAGATACGGTGTTTTCCGGAGACGGAGTAACCTGGAAGTTTGATAAAACAACAAGCATCGATCTTTACGGCCATGAATTGACTTTAGATGGCGTAACCTTGTCTATGGAAAAGGGCGGGTTAAGCATCACAGACAGTATAGGAGGGGGAAGTATATCCTCTGATGCTGCAGAGATGTTTCATATTGAATATAAACGAGGCATGTTTTTAAGCCTTGAAAATATATCTTTGAACTACACGGGAGAAGATGAAAGCGTGATTCCGATATACGGGGAATCACCGATTTACCTTGGAGATGTAACCCTTCATACAGAAACCGATTATGCTATTTATGCCGATGAGGCGCTTTTTATGAGTGGGACTTCTATTTGGGGACCACTTACCGCTGATGTGATTTTTGGACCCAGTGGATATCTCTCCTATGAGAAGGGATATTGCACCTTCCCTAAAAAAGTACGAATCAGTTTGGAAAATCTTGATTTTACCGAAGCAACAACCATTCCTGTGATTGACACCATGGGCGGCGGTGAAGTAGAAGAAAAGATTATGAAAAAACTGGTTTTTGTAGATGTGCCCGAAGATTGTGTTTTGATGTATCGTGGTGGATTTTACTGTGCGGTTCATGCAGACATGTTGGAACTTTCCGGCGCATATGATTTGGCATCTTTAGATTTTCCCAACGTTTCTTTAGACGGAGAGGGCAAATATCAGATGGAGAGCAGTTATTACAAATTGACCGGAGATGTTTCCTTGACCACTCCTGCCTTAGACGGACAGGATTCCACCCAGGTTTTCCTTGGAGAAAACAAAGAAGTATTTATTGACTTAAATGGATATACCATGGATGTAAATGGTATGGAACTTCGTATGAATGCCTCTGGATTTACGATGATGGATTCCCAGGGCGGCGGTGCTTTAAACGGAGGATTGTCTTTCTATTGCACCGGAGCAGATTTGAATTTTGAGTCCGGAGTGTTCAATATTGCAAAAGAACAAAGAACCTGTATGTGCCGTGGCATTCCCTTCCTTTTGTTTGGGGAAAGTTCTGTTACAGTATCTGATGCTGTAATTAACAGCTATTACGATAGCCATGAAATCTTCGAGGGAATGACGGTGAACTTTTCCATGACCGGAGGAGAAATTAATTTCTATCCCACTGATGCGATGGACTATCGAAGAGATTTGTTTCAGATGGGAAGTCCGGCAAAGGGTGCGATAAATATTTCCGGTGGAACCATTCGCGTTGAAGGTAGAGGCGTTATCAATATGTTTAATCTGCTGAATGGCAAGATGCAGGTTTCCGGAGGAACATTTATTGTTAAAAATACAGATTTGGATTCGGTACCCAGCAGAAGTCAGACGTCTTGTATCATTAACAATGGTTTCAATATGCCGGTGGCGATTTCCGGAGGGGTATTTGAAACAAATACGGATCAGTGTTTCATTGAAAATTCTTATTCCAATGTAAAGCCCAATTATACTTTCTCAGGAAGACCTGAGTTTACTTCTGCTAAATATGATTTGCGTTTTAAACCTCAAAAGTTTTCGAAGCAAATGGGTGAAATGAGTATTGAGCTCAAAGGTAATTTTAATATTGGAAGAAAGATGAAACTCTATACAGACCACGTGCCTACAGAAGAAGATGTGGTAACCTTTGTTTCCAATTGGACCACAAATCGTGGAGAGGAAGATCCTGCTGAGGTAATGGAAATCTATTTGCCGGATGGTCAGACCTGCACACCTGTTGTAGTGGATGGAAATGTTGTAAGCGGCGGTGTGATAGCTGCGCCGGAGCCGGAACCGGAATATGTGGATGGATTGGAAGTAATTGAACTTTCAGGAACCTATGCTTTAAATGCATTGGAACTTCCTAATACAGAAATCATTCCGGATAAGACGGACCAGTATTACTGGGGAGATGGATATTATCGTTTGACCGGGGATGTGACCGTTACCAATGTGCTTGCAAGTACCAGCATGAAAATGGCGATTGTTCAGGCAAACCATGATATTGTAATTGATTTAAACGGTCATAAATTAAATATGGCTCCGATTCGTTTTTCTACAACAGGAGTGGATTCCGTTACAGTTGTAGATTCCTCTACAGGAGGACAGATGAATGGCATGGTATGCTTCTGGGGAAACGGAGATTATGAATTTGACGGCGGAACCATTAATATGACGGGGAATGCCGGAGATATGAATCAGGCTTGGGCCTTTAATTTGTCTGGTGGAGATTTAACTGTAGACGGTGCTGTGATTAACTGTTATCACGATAGCGATACCATTATGATACAGTACATTGGAAACGGAACCATTGCCATGAAGTCCGGTGAATTAAATTACATTCCTACCACAACGATTCCTACCTTCCATGATTATTTGATTCTGGCATGGGGAGGAAAGGTGGAGGTCTCCGGAGGAACAATGAGAGCAGAGGCTTCTTCCAAAACTGTGTTAATCAGTACCTTGGATAATTGTGATGTTTCCATTACCGGTGGAAAGATGATTTCTAAGTGTAATGGAACCAATGCCAATTATATAGCGGATACAAGAGTAATTGAATTGGATTCTATGGGAACCAAGGTAAAGACACAGATTAGTGGCGGAGAGATGGAAACCAATGGAGATGCCTGTGTTGCGGCACCTTATGATTCTACCGTAAAGCTTGTGTTCGACGGAAATGTGTCCATGAGCTCAAGGGCTTATGACGTGTTCTATTCCGGCAATGTTGTTCCTATGACAATTAAGGGTAACTTTAACCTTGGAAGAAATATGAAGGTGTATACCAAAAAGGTTATCCCTTCAGAAACCAATCCCGTTGTTTTTGCAGCTGATTGGGCAAAACTTCAGGGGGCGAAGGATCCGAAAGACGTCTTTACGGTATATCTCCCGGATCAGACTACCAGAGATCCTTATGTTTCAGAGGGAGTAGCCCTTTGCGGTGGTTTGCCGGAAGATGCGGATACACTTCATGATACCGGAAACCATACCTGGAGCGGAGCTTTTGATTTGACTTCAAGCCTTCCTTCCGGTGTAAGTGAAACAGACCAAGCAAATAAAAAAGAAGTGGCCAGAGGAACCTATACGTTAACAGCGGATGTGGATTTAAATAATTCCTCTGAGAGTACCATTGAGTTATACATTAACAAAGATGTGGAAATCGACCTTTGCGGTCATGAACTTTCAGGAGATAATATTTCCCTTCACATCGATCAGGCGACAGGGGTACTTACCATTAAAGACTCTGTGGGAGGCGGACGTGTAACCGGTAATTTGGAACTGAATTCCACAACCTCATCCACAGTTCGACTTTTAGGTGGTACTTATGATTTGAAAGACCCCGCAGGAACCAGGGGCAGATATTACATTGCCGGTAGTGAATTTACAGCAAACAATGCGAAGTTTATTACCTACGACAATAAGAACTACAGAGCGGGATTGTATATCAAAGCAACAAAAACCTCTGTGGAAAACAGCGAGGTGCAATTCAGCGCCAATGACAGATCTTATGCCCTCATCGTTTGCGCGGTTTATGTCAAGGGAAATGCTTCCTTTGTAAACTGTAAGATCAGCGGTGTAAACAATGGCGGTGAAGTGGCAGCAGTGCAGAGAGAGGGCGGAAAAGCAGAGTTTAAAAACTGTATATTGACCTCTGAATCAAAGGTGATAACATCTTCCTACGGAACGAGAGCCTGTGCTCTTTATGACGGTGGACAGTACGCTTCAGGTTTTGCTGTTGTGGATGGTGGTGAATATATCTACAACGGTCTTTCCGGTATGTATTGTTCCTGCAGCCTGACCCTTGGAAAAGCTCCCAAGGTTACTTGTTCCGGAGAAGCAGACATTTTGTTTAGCAATCCTTTTTCAAATACAAACTATGTAACATTGGAAGAAAAGTTAAGCCCTTCAAATAAACTGAGAGTCGGATTTCGAAATCAGGACTTTTCGAAATTGGGAACAAACACCAGACTCTTTGTAAAGAACTGGACCGATTATATGACAGGGGTATCTCCTTACCAGGTATTTACCATAGTAAATAACGAACTGGAATTTTCTGTAGAAGGAAACGGTCTTTACTATCGCTTGAAGGGAACCTCGCCGGCTCCTGCACAAGAAGCCGAACCTGTGGTAGAACCTACACCTGCAGTAGAACCTACACCTGTGGCAGAACCCACACCTGCTCCTGTAGTTGTTACGCCTCAGACACCGGTAGAAGAAGTGGTTCCTGCAACAGAACAAACAGTGCCGGCTACGGAAGAAAAGACGAATACCCAGGATGCACAGAAGCCTAAGTCTGAAACAAAGAAAAATGCTACGGCAGCATCTGGCGGAAATAAGAATATAACATCGGAAAAGGTGAATACATCTTCTAAGGGAACAGCTACGGTAGTAGCGGTATCCAGCAAATCCAAGACGGTGACGCTGGGCTCGAAGGTAAAGGTCAATGGCGTAAACTACACTGTGACCACAGTTGGAAAAAATGCCTTCAAAGATTGCAAAAAGGCATCCACCATTTCCCTTCCAAAGACTGTTACCACCATTCAGGCTGGAGCATTTACCGGAGCAAAGAAGCTTAGAACCATTAAACTGAATATCAAAAAAAGCATTACGGTAAAGAAGAATGCCTTTAAGGGAATTAACACATCCAATGTATATATTTATGTAAATAAGAAAATGTCCAAGACTGAATTGAAGAAATTCCAAAAGGAATTAAAGGCGGCAGGATTCAAAGGCACAGTAAAGAGAAAGCTTTAAAATAGGATTGAAAAATCAAAACAAATGGCTATAATGGAAATATAGTGCCGGATTTTGGTCGAAAGGAGACGTTAATCATGCCGTTTAATTCAGCAGATATTGGAATAGATTTAGGAACAGCAAGTATTCTTGTATACGTAAAAGGTAAGGGCGTTGTTTTAAAGGAGCCCTCCGTTGTAGCATTTGACAGAGATACAAATAAAATTAAAGCCATTGGTGAGGAAGCTCGCTTGATGTTGGGACGTACTCCCGGAAACATCGTTGCAGTTCGTCCCCTTCGTCAGGGTGTTATTTCTGATTACACCGTTACGGAAAAGATGATCAAATACTTCATTCAGAAGGCATTGGGAAAGAGAAGCTATCGTAAGCCCAAGATTTCCGTATGTGTACCCAGTGGTGTTACCGAAGTAGAAAAGCGTGCAGTAGAAGATGCAGCATACGCTGCAGGTGCCCGCGAAGTATTCATTATTGAAGAGCCTATCGCAGCAGCGATTGGAGCAGGTATCGATATTTCCAAACCTTGTGGAAACATGATTGTAGATATCGGTGGTGGTACAGCAGATATCGCGGTAATTTCTTTGGGTGGTTCCGTTGTAAGTACATCCATTAAGATTGCCGGTGATGATTTTGATGAAGCAATTGTACGTTTTATGCGTAAGAAGCATAATCTTTTGATTGGTGAAAGAACAGCAGAAGATGTTAAAATCAACATCGGAACCTGTTATCCTTTACCTGAACCTGAAACCATGGATGTTCGTGGTCGAAACCTTGTAACAGGTTTGCCAAAGACCATTGAAGTATCTTCCGAAGAGATGGAGGAAGCACTTCGCGAGCCTACATCCAACATTGTGGAAGCAGTACACTCCGTTTTGGAGAAGACTCCCCCGGAACTTGCGGCAGACGTTGCAGACAGAGGTATCATCTTAACCGGTGGTGGAGCATTGCTTCGTGGTTTGGAAGAACTTATGGAAGACCGTACCGGAATCAACACCATGACAGCAGAAGATCCTATGACTTGTGTTGCAGTGGGAACCGGACGTTATGTAGAATTTATGGCCGGAGATACCGGAATCAAAGAATCATAAAACGCAGGCGCTCATGTTTTTCATGAGCGCTTTTTATTTTGCTTTTTTTGAATTTATGGTAAAGTAATTGTGGAATTAATCCGAAATAGATATTGAGATGTTGTACGGTTTTTTATCAAGGAGATAAATCTTTTCATGGATGAGACCGTATTTACAAAGGAGGATTCATGGTAAAAGGTCTATATACTGCTTATACCGGTATGATAAATGAACAGCGTAGATTGGATACACTCACCAACAACTTGGCAAATTCCAACACTACCGGTTACAAGAAGGAAGGGGCAACCGCCCAGGCTTTTGATTCCACCCTGGCAATAAAAATCAAAGATACATCTTCCGGACAACTGCCCAAGAGAATCGGCAGTATCAATATGGGAGTAGATATCGGAGAGACCTATACAGACTACAGCCAGGGAAGTTTTAAGATTACAGACAAGTCTTCAGACTTGGCAATTAGCGGAAATGGATTTTTTGCAATTGAGTTTACGGATAAACAGGGTAATACTTCTGTGAAATATACCAGAGACGGAGAGTTTACCGTTAATAAAGACGGTTACTTTGTAACGGCAGACGGGGATTATTTATTAAATGCCAATGCTGCCTTAAACGGTCAGACCGGAGCTGCGGCTCACGTTCGTGTTGACCCTCTTCAGGAGTATTCCGTTAATTCTCAGGGTATGATTTATCAGGGAGGGCAGGTTGTAGCCCAAATCGGTCTGGTGGATTTTACCAACTATGATTATTTGGCAAAGTACGGTGAGAATCTGTATGAGCCGGTTGAAGGAGCAACCCTGGTAGCCTCAGAGGCTTCCATTGAGCAAGGATGCTTAGAAACGTCCAATGTAAATATTGTGGATGAGATGGTTAGTATGATTACTATCCAAAGAGCTTATGAAGCAGGACAGAAAATGATTCAGACAGAAGATTCTACATTGGAAATGGCAGTTAGCCAGGTAGGTAGAGTATAAGCATTTTAGTTTGGGAGGCACGTTATGTTAAGATCATTATGGACAGCAGCATCGGGAATGCGTTCGCAGCAGACATCGGTGGACACCATAGCAAATAATATTGCCAACGTAAATACGACGGCATACAAGAGTCAAAATACAGAATTCAAATCCTTGTTGTATCAGACACTTCAAGCAGAAACCACAACAGCAAACGGAGAGACAAAACCTACCTCCGCACAGGTTGGTTTGGGAACGAGAGTTGCTTCGGTAAATGCATCATTTACCCAGGGAGCACTTTTGGATAGTTCCAACAATATGGCCTGTGCTATTGAAGGAAGCGGTTTCTTTTCCGTTCAGGGTTCAGATGGGGAAACCTACTATACCAGAGATGGTGATTTTAGTTGGACCATTGATGCAGACGGAACTCGTGTCCTTGCAAATGCCAGTGGTTTAAAGGTGTTGGATAGTCAGGGAAATCGTATTACACTTCCTGCCGGAGTGGGTGCGGATACCGCAACCATTGGCAAGAATGGAGCAGTAGCTTATAAACTTGCAGACGGAACTGCTGTGCAGACAGGACAGATTGTGGGCTTGTTCCAGTTTGAAAATCCCGTGGGCTTGGAAAAGCAGTCAGGAAACCTCTATTCCGTTTCCGATGCTTCCGGTGCGGCGATCAACGAAGCAACAACCAATTTGAATATTACCCCTTCCACCATTGCCCAGGGTTATTTGGAAGGATCCAATGTGAATATTGCCGATGAGATGGTGGAATTGATTATTTCTCAAAGAGCTTATGAATTAAACTCCAAGGCAATTACCACTTCGGATACCATGTTAGAAACCGCAAATAATTTGAAACGATAGTGAGGGCGGATAAATGAGTGATATTTCATTGATGAATGTCTCCGGGGATAACCTTACTTCCAAGGCCAGTGGATTGAGTTCTCAGTCTACCAAGGCGGAATTGGAAGATGCTGCAAAATCCTTCGAAGCATATTTTGTAGAACAGATTTTAAAAGAAATGAAAGAATCTGTGGACAGCACGAATTCCGATGAGGATTCCACGGTGTCTCAGTACACAGATTTCTATATGGATTCTACACTCCAATCCTTGGCGGAAGAGTTGGTAGATGAGTTTGGCGGAAATTTCACGGATTCCATGGTGGAGCAGATGGCCAGAAACTATGGAATTGATATTAGTGAGACAGAAACAAACAGCGAATCATAGTAAATATAAATAGAAAAGGGCAATACCTTCTTTGGCGGCTGGAAGTGGCAATCAGAGAAGGTATTTTTTTACCTTTAAAAAGTAAAATTAGGTCTTTTCATTTTCCTTATTTTGGTATATTATAGACTTCGGGCACAATATATAGTGTTTTTGTGAAAAATTATAAACAAGATTTAGTTTTTGTCTTGCATTAAATATTGAAAGAAAATGAAAGAGTAAAGAAGAGGGAGAATATCGTGGAGACTAAGATTCGTACCAATGTAATTAAAAGAAATGGTAGAGAGGTGGACTTTTGCGAAGACAAGATTGTTCATGCTATTGAGAAAGCCAATAATGAGGTAGAAGGCATCCATCAGATGAATGAATACCAGATTAAGGCAGTGGCTGACAAGATTTCAAAGCAGGTTGCCGTAATGTCTCATGCAGTAAACGTAGAGGATATCCAGGATATGGTAGAGACCGGTATCATGGAGATGCGTTGCTATGAAGTGGCACAGAAGTATGTGCGTTACAGATATAAACGTGAGCTTTCCCGTAAATCCAATACCACAGACAATGGTATTTTGGCGTTGATTGATCAGCTCAATGAAGAAGTAAAACAGGAAAACTCCAACAAGAACCCTGTAATTAACTCAACCCAGAGAGATTACATGGCAGGAGAAGTTTCCAAGGATTTAACAAGAAGAATCCTTTTGCCGGAGGAAATCACAAAGGCTCATGAAGAAGGAATTATCCATTTTCATGATTCCGATTACTTTGCAATGCGTGAGCACAACTGTGATTTGATCAATTTGGAGGATATGCTTCAAAATGGTACTGTTATTTCAGAAACCTTGATTGAACGTCCTCATAGTTTCTTTACCGCATGTAACGTTACCACTCAGATCGTGGCCCAGGTTGCTTCCAACCAGTACGGTGGACAGTCCTTTACCTTGGCACATTTGGCACCTTTTGTTGACGTTAGTAGAAAGAAAATCCGTCAGCAGGTAATTGAAGAGAGACAGGAATGCGGAGAACCTTTAAATGATGAAGTAATTGACAAGATTACCGAGAAGAGACTTCTTTCCGAAGTAAAATCCGGTATTCAGACCATTCAGTATCAGTTGATTACGTTGATGACCTGTAACGGTCAGGCTCCTTTTGTAACCATGTTTATGTATCTTGATGAAGTGGAAGAAGGTCAGATGAGAGATGACCTTGCCCTTATTATTCAGGAAGTAATGGTTCAGAGAATGGCCGGAGTAAAGAACGAGAAGGGTGTATGGGTTACACCTGCGTTCCCGAAGTTGATTTATGTGTTGGATGAGGATAACATCCACGAAGATTCCAAGTACTATTACTTGACAGAGTTGGCTGCAAAATGCACCGCTAAGCGTATGGTTCCTGATTACATTTCTGCAAAGATTATGAAGGAATTAAAGAAGGACAATGTTTATACCTGCATGGGCTGCCGTTCCTTCCTTACAGTGGAAGAAAGCCAGAAGAATCCCGATGGAAGCTACAAGTTCTACGGACGATTCAACCAGGGTGTGGTTACCATTAACCTTGTGGATGTTGCTTGCTCTTCCTATGGTGATATGGATAAGTTCTGGGAAATCTTGGAAGAAAGATTGGAACTTTGCCATAGAGCACTACGTTGCAGACATGAAAGACTCCTTGGAACCATTTCCGATGTTGCTCCTATTTTGTGGCAGCATGGAGCTTTGGCTCGTTTGCAAAAGGGTGAAAAGATTGATGAACTTTTGTACAACGGATATTCCACCATTTCCTTGGGATATGCCGGATTATACGAAATGTGCTACCGTATGCTAGGGGTTTCTCATACCGATCCTATGGGTAAGGAATTTGCCTTAAAGGTTATGCAGAAGCTTAATGATAAGTGTGCGGAGTGGAAGGCAGCAGAAAATATCAGCTATTCCGTATACGGAACTCCTATGGAATCTACCACTTACAAGTTTGCAAAAGCACTTCAGAAGAGATTCGGAATTATCAAAGGCGTTACAGATAAGAACTACATTACAAACTCTTATCATGTACACGTTACAGAAGAAATCGATGCCTTCGACAAATTAAAATTCGAAGCAGATTTCCAGAAGTTGTCTCCCGGTGGAGCAATTTCCTACATCGAGGTTCCGGATATGCAGCAGAACATTCCGGCTGTATTGTCTGTAATGAAATTTATCTATGACAATATTATGTATGCCGAATTAAATACCAAATCTGACTACTGTGAAGTTTGCGGTTATGACGGAGAAATTAATATCGTTGAGGACTCTGCCGGAAAGCTTGTTTGGGAATGCCCGAACTGTGGAAACCGCGATCAGGAAAGAATGTCGGTTGCAAGACGTACCTGTGGTTATATCGGAACTCAGTTTTGGAATCAGGGACGTACACAGGAAATTAAAGACAGAGTGTTGCATTTATAATTATGAAGTACAGTACGATTAAATACAGAGATATTGCAAACGGAGAGGGCGTGAGAAACGTCCTTTTCGTTTCCGGTTGCACCCATCATTGCAAAGGTTGCTTTCAACCTCAGACATGGGATTTTGATTATGGCGATGAATGGGACGAAAACATTCAGGAGGAATTCCTGAATCAATGTGAACCTTCCTTTATTGAGGGAGTGACCTTCCTGGGAGGGGAACCCATGGAGGAAGTAAACCAAAAAGGATTGTTGCCTTTGGCAAAAGCCTTTAAGCAAAGGTTCCCGGAAAAAACCATTTGGTGTTTTACCGGATATACCTTGGAGGATGATTTGTTGAAGGAAGATGGAAAAGCACATTTTTCTACAACGGAGGAGTTTTTATCCCTGATTGATGTTTTAGTGGACGGGGAATTTGTATTGGAGAAAAAAGATATTACCCTTCAGTTTCGAGGAAGTAGTAATCAGCGTATCCTGGAAAAAAATGATAAGGGAGAATGGGTTACCTGGAGTAAAAAAATGAGATAAATGGGGGCTGTCCGATGTTTCATTCGGAGCCTCTATTTTTGTGCCCTTTTTGTGCCCCTTTTGTAACCGTTTTGTGTCTTTGGGGATGCTAAAATACACACAACAATGTAGGTGTGTATCAAGAGAGGAAGTTTTATGAAACAGCTGAAACATTTTATAAAATTAAGTGTTCCCTTTTTCGCAATTGGTATGACGGTGGTTGCGGGGATTGTTCTTTTGTTTATGATGCCTGTTATGGCACCTTCTATTGTTGCATCTGGGGTAACCAGTGTACCGTCTTACTACATTGTAGCAATGGGCGGGGTAATTGCACTGCCTTTGATTTATGCGTTGAAGCGAAGATAATTACTACGGGAATTTTATCAATATAGCCGCTGGGAGTCTCATTGGAAGGAGGCTCCCTTTTGTTTTGCTGTTTTGCAATTTGAAGGCAATGGTTTAAAATATAGTCATGATTTAAGGTAACTTTTAGGTTGGGGGAATAAGATATTAGTTACTATACAAGAAAAGAGGGATATTATGAGACTGTTATTGGCCGAAGATGAAAAAGAAATGTCAAACGCAATTGTAGCGGTGTTAAAACATAATCATTATTCTGTTGATGCGGTATATGATGGGGAAGAGGCCTTGGACTATCTTGATACAGAATTATATGATGCAGCAATTTTGGATATTATGATGCCGAAAAAAGACGGGATTTCCGTTTTAAAGGAAATCCGACAAAAAGGTTTGGACATACCGGTGATTTTACTGACGGCGAAGTCGGAAGTGGATGACCGCGTAGAAGGTTTGGATGCGGGGGCGGATGATTATCTTACCAAGCCTTTTGCAATGAAGGAGCTTTTGGCGCGAATCCGTTCCATTACCAGACGTCAGGGAGAAGTGAAGGACAATATCCTGACATTTTCCAATTTGAAACTGGACAGGGCTACATTTTTAATGTCTACGGAACAGGATTCCGTACGATTGGCAAACAAGGAATTTCAAATGCTGGAAATGCTTTTGCAAAATCCCGGCCAGATTATTTCCACCGAACAGTTTATGGATAAAATCTGGGGATATGATTCGGAAACAGAGTTAAATGTGGTTTGGGTATATGTCTCTTACCTGCGAAAGAAACTTTCCAAAATCGGTGCAAGGGTAAATATTAAAGCAGCCCGTGGTGTAGGTTATTTGGTGGAGACGGAAGATGATTAAAAGCCTTCGAAAAAAATTTATAGCGATTACCATGGTTTCGGTTTTTGTTGTGCTTACACTTTTAATCGGATCCATCGATATATTGAATTATTATAATGTGCGACAAAACATTTCCTTGGAAATGTCTCTTTTGAAAACATATGGGGGAGATTTGACCTCCATGAAAAAAGAAAGGGGAATGCGTCCGGAAATGGGAGGAGATCAGGGAAAAATCAATTCTGAGACTCCTTTTTCCATTCGATATTTTACGGTGACGTTGAACTCTGACGGTACGGTAGATGCGGTAAACACAAATGATATCGCTGCGGTTTCTGAGATGGAGGCGCGCTCCATTGCCAAGCTTTTGCAAAGCAGTGGGAAGACCAAGGGTTTTTATGACGATTATGCCTATGAAACCATTACGGTGGAAACTTCTTCGGGAGAAGATGGAGAGATGTACATTTTCATGAATTGCAGAGAAGAGCTGTCTTCCTTTAGAAGTTTTCGGAATATCAGTTTGGGAATCAGCGTTATCGGTCTGGTTTTGGTGTTTGTATTGGTGGTGCTTCTATCCAAAATTGCCACAAAACCCGTAGCGGAAAGTTATGAAAAACAAAAGCATTTTATTACGGATGCTTCTCATGAAATAAAAACGCCGTTGGCCATTATTGAAGCGGATACAGAAGTGCTGGAAATGACGGAAGGGGATAACGAGTGGCTGAAAAGTATTCGAAACCAAATCAGTCGTTTGTCCTCTCTGACGGAGAAACTGGTATTTTTGTCACGAATGGATGAAGAAAACACGAAGCTGGAAATGCGGGAGTTTTCTCTATCCCAAACCGTCTCTGAAGTGACGGAATCCTTCCTCCCCGTGGCAAAGGCAAAGGGAAAAGAATTGTCAATGGACATTGCGGAAAACGTTTTGCTTCACGGAAATGAGGGGACGATTTCCCAATGCATTTCTCTTTTGGTGGATAACGCCATGAAGTATTCTGATGAAGGTGGAAAAATATTCGTATCCTTGAAGACGGTGGCAAAGAATAAAAAACAAATCAGCGTCTATAATACGGTGGATGAAATTGCCGTGGGAAATCATGATGTGCTCTTTGAACGATTTTATCGTTCGGATGCTTCTAGAAGCACCAAAACCGGAGGGCATGGAATCGGTCTTTCTGTGGTAAAGGCGATTGTGAATGCTCACAAAGGAAAAGTGACGGCAGAAAGTAAAGACGGAACCTCCATTGAATTTCGAATGATTTTGCCTTAAAAGAAGACGCTCAAAGTTGCAATGTGTGCTAGAATAGATATGTAAGAAGTATTTTTTACATAGGAGGACGAGGATATGACATATGCAGAATTGGTAAAACAGGTAAAGAAAAATATCAAGGTTTCCGACAAGACGCTGGCAAAGAATCACTTCGCTGTGGAGTTTGATATCCAGGGAGAAGGAGAGGGCGCATTTTATGTGGAGTTCTTTGACGGTAAAGTGGATGTGGAACCCTATGAATATTATGATTACGATATTCGTATTCGTACCGACGCTGCTACCGCCTTGGAATTAACCGGCGGTAAATTGGATTTTGAGAAAGCTCTTTTGGCTGGTCGATTATCTGCAGAAGGAAAGGTAGACCGACTGGCAAATTTGGGCCGTGTGCTGAAAAAGGATTCCAAAAAGATTTCTAAAAAAGAAGATCCCAAGAAGATTTCAAAGAAGGCGGAGCCGAAGAAAATTTCCAAAAAGCCTGCTGCCAAATCCATCGGGACAAAGAAAGCTACAAAGGCAATCGGAGCGAAAAAGACAGCCGGACACATTACGGCAAAATAGAATAAAACCATAAAGACCCTTTTGAAATGTCAAACCAAGTTGTTTGATGTTTCGAAAGGGCTTTCAGTTGTGTAAAATTAAATGAAAAGATGAAAATTATTCATAGCCCAAAGGGGAAAATGTAGACGAATGAGGTTGATTTGTACAGAAAAAATGATTATGATTCTTAATTGTCTCGAAAAAAGTGAATAAATACACAGGAGGTTTGTTATGAAAAAGAGTGATAATAAGGGTACTTCTGTAAAGAGAAGTTCGATTAATGCTAAGATTACAGTGTTTTTTGTAATTATTCTTGTACTGAGTATTTTGATTACAGAGGGTATTGCAATTACAAGAAGTAAGTCAATGATTACAAAGTTGATTAACTCTACATTAAAGAATGAAGTTTCCACCGACGCAGGTGAGATTAACAGAGAATTGAATTCCACTTTCTACTATTTAAATGGAATTGCTGATTCCGTTGAAAGTATAAGTTTTGCTTCAAATGAAGATTTGATGGCATATCTTCAGGGTACCATTAACCGTTATGATATGATCCCTACCGGTGCTTACATCGCCTTAAATGACGGAACATTTTTGTATCCTGCAGATGCCTCTTTGGCAGATGGATTCGATGCGACACAAAAAGACTGGTATAAGCAGGCGCTTAGCTATGACAATAACTGGTTTTACTACTATGATGTTCCCTATTTTGATACGGCGACAGGAGATTTGTGTGCAACCGTTATCCGTCACATTCATTTAAAGGACGGAAGAGAAGGCTGCTTTGCTGCAGATTTGATGATGGCAACATCACAGGCTTCCTTAAGTGAAGTTCAGCTATATGAAAGCGGAAAAGCGATGATGGTGACTGCAGATGGTTTGATTTTGTCCTATGAAAACAGCGAAGCTTGCGGTTCAAACCTCAGTGATTTTGCTGATGATAAGTTTTTAACCGGCGTTTCCGAAATGCTTTCTGCAGAAGACGGAGATGTAAAGACAGTTTCTGCCGGCAAAAAATACTATATGTGTTCCTCTACCATTTCCGGTACGGACTGGAAGGTAATTATTTATGCAAAACAGTCAGAAGTAATGGCTGAATTAAACACCTTGGTTTTGATGTTGACTGTATTCTCCTTGATTGCTATCGTTGTGGTAATTTTGGTAATGAGTCAGTTGTTGAAGAGAATGATCAAAACACCGGTTACTTCTTTGACTTCAAATATTGAAAAGATTGCCGGCGGTGATTTTACTGTAGATATTACTTCTCAGGGTAACGATGAAATCGCTGTTATGAATTCCGCTATGGGAGACTTTGTTTCCTCCATGCGTGGAACCTTGGCTGATATTAAAGATACCGCAGGAAACTTGATGTCAGATGCCAACGATTCCAAAACAACAGCAGAATCCTTGGAGATGGCTGCAAATAATCAGTCTGAGTCTATGGATCAGATTCGTGGTACTGTTGAAAATTTGGCAGATGCCGTAACAGAAGTAGCAGAAAGCGCAACCACTTTGGCACAGACTGTAACAGATGTTACAGAAGGTGAAAAGAAGGTTGAAGAAGCAATGCAGGCACTTGTTGTGAAGGCAAACAGCGGACAGAAGGATATGCAGACCGTATCTGAAGGTATGGATGATGTGGTTAATGCCATGGGCGATATGTCCGATGCTGTAGCTAGTGTGGACGATGCTGCAGATCGAATCACAGAAATCGTAGATATGATTAACTCCATTTCTTCCCAGACAAATCTGTTGTCTTTGAATGCTTCAATTGAAGCAGCAAGAGCCGGAGAAGCAGGAAGAGGATTTGCTGTAGTTGCATCAGAAATTGGTGACTTGGCGAAAAACTCCGCAGATGCTACAAATCAGATCGCGGAAATCATTAAAGATATGTCTACCAGAGTAAAATTGCTTTCTGAAAAATCAGAAACAAACTCTGAGTTAATCAACAACAGTGTGGGTTATGTTACTGCTGCAGCGGAAACCTTCCGTGAAATTACCGTAGAGCTTTCCGATGCATCTGATACTTTGTCTGTAATGGCAACACAGATGGCTACAGTAAATGATGTGGCAACCAGTATGGCTTCTATCTCAGAAGAGCAGTCTGCCGCTACTCAGGAAATCGCTTCCAATGTTGAATTGGTAACAGAAGCAGCAAAGGGTGTTGCAACTTCCAGTGAAACAGTAGCAAATGCAGCAAACTCTGTAGCAGATGCAGTAGACGTTATTCACCAGAATTTGGAAAGATTTACGATTCAGGAAGAAGCGTAATTTTAATCTTACGTTCTAATAGATTAAAAAGAATATGATTTTTACGGACCCTTTGGGAGTGGTGCCAGTGGATGGCATTGCTGCAAGGGTCCGTTTTTTTATTTGAAAATAGGTTGACAGACATAAAAATCGTGATACAATGAACATATGAACAGATATTCATATGAAAGAGCTTTCATATGAATGGAAAGGAAGGTAGTATGGCAATACAAGATGTAGAACATTGCGAGTGCTCAGAAATTCATCAGAACACCATAGAACAGGTGCTAGAACAGATGCCGGATGAAGACGTGCTTTATGATTTGGCAGAGCTATTTAAGGTCTTTGGTGATTCCAGCAGAATTCGAATTTTGTTTGCACTTTATGGGGCGGATATTTGTGTTTGCGATTTGGCAGAAACTTTAAATATGACCCAATCGGCGGTGAGTCATCAGCTGAAGATTTTGAAACAGTCCAAGCTTGTGAACAGTCGAAGAGAAGGAAAGCAGGTTTATTATTTTTTGGCGGATGATCACGTACGACGCATCATCGCCCAAGGAATGGAACATGTGACAGAATAGGAGGAACTATTATGAAAAAGAAATTTAAATGTGAAGTAGATTGCGCAAACTGCGCTGCAAAAATGGAAGATGCAGGTAAAAAGGTAGAGGGTGTTTTGGATTTGAACATTAATTTTATGACCCAGAAGTTTACCTTAGAAGCAGAGGAAGATAAGTTCCAACAGGTATTGGAGGAAGTGGTTAAAATCTGTAAAAAAGTAGAACCTGATTTTGAAATTGAGGTATAACCATGACAAAAAAGCAGAAAAAAATGCGTAACCGAATAGTTGTGACAGCCATTTTGTTTGCTGGGCTAACCATAGGGGAAAAGCTTTTGGGATTGGGAAGCCTTTCTGTATATGTTTTGGCGCTTTTTTATGTGGTTCCCTACTTGATTATTGGATATGACGTTATCCGAAAAGCAGCGATTAACATTTCGCACGGTCAGGTCTTTGACGAGAATTTTCTTATGATGATTGCCACCTTTGCGGCCTTTGCCATTGGGGAATATGATGAAGCTTTGGCGGTGATGCTCTTTTATCAAATCGGTGAGCTGTTTCAGGGATATGCTGTGGGAAAAAGCCGTCAGTCCATTACAGAAATGATGAGTATTGCTCCGGAATATGCCAATTTGGAAACAGACAATGGTTTGGAAGAAGTGGATCCGGATGATGTGGAATTGGGAAGCATCATAGTGGTAAAGCCGGGAGAAAAAATTCCTTTGGACGGTGTTGTGGTGGAAGGAGATTCCTTCGTGGATACTGCGGCCCTTACCGGTGAATCGGTGCCTCGACATGTGGGAGTGGAGGATGATGTGATTTCCGGTTGTGTCAATGGAGAAGGGACGCTTCGTATCCGCACCACAAAGGTATACGACGACTCCACGGTGGCAAAGATTTTGGAACTGGTGGAAAATGCCTCATCCAAGAAGGCGAGATTGGAAAACTTTATTACCAGATTTGCAAAGTACTATACTCCTGTGGTGACCATCGGTGCCGTGCTTTTGGCTGTGTTGCCGCCTTTGGTTTTAGGCGGCGGTGCTCCTCTTTGGTTTAATTGGATTAAAAGAGCCTGTATCTTTTTAATTGTTTCCTGTCCCTGTGCGCTGGTGATTTCAGTTCCTTTGGGATTTTTCGGAGGAATCGGAGCCTCTTCCAAACTTGGTGTTTTGGTAAAAGGAAGTAACTATTTGGAAGCCATCTCCCAGATGACAACGGTGGTTATGGATAAAACCGGAACTTTAACCAAAGGAAATTTTGTGGTATCTCAAATCTATCCTGCAGGAGAAAATTCCAGGGAAACATTGTTGGAATTGGCGGCATATGGAGAGGCCTATTCCAATCATCCCATTGCAAAGTCCATTGCCAGTGCCTATGGAAAAGAGGTGGAAATTTCCCGCCTTTTGGAGCATAAGGAAGTGCCCGGACATGGGATTGAGGTTTTGCTGGACGGTGAAAAATTGCTGGTGGGAAACGCAAAACTGTTAAAACTACACGGGATTTCTTTTGAAGAATGCTTCGATGTGGGAACGGTGGTATATGTTTCCTATAACGGAATTTTTGCTGGAAGCCTTGTGATTTCCGATGAGGTAAAGAGTGGTGCAAAAGAAGGAATTTCCCAAATGAAAGCAACGGGAATCAAAACCACCATTATGCTTACCGGTGACCGTACTTCCACTGCAGAGGCTGTGGCAAAAGAATTGGGCATTGACGAAGTAAGAAGTGAGCTTTTGCCTGGGGATAAAGTGGATGCTATGGAAGAAATTTTGTCACAGAATGCTGAGGGAAAAGTTGGTTTCGTGGGAGACGGAATCAATGATGCGCCGGTATTGATGCGTGCTGACGTGGGAATCGCCATGGGCTCTTTGGGCAGCGATGCGGCCATTGAAGCGGCAGACATTGTGATTATGGATGATGACATTCGAAAGATTTCCGATGTTGTGTTCATTGCAAAAAAGACCCTTCGCATTGTGAAGGAAAATATTTGGTTTGCCATTGGAGTAAAAGTACTGGTTCTTGTTTTGGGAGCATTCGGTCTTGCCAATATGTGGGAAGCGGTATTTGCCGATGTGGGCGTGGCAGTGATTGCGATTTTGAATTCCATGCGTGCACTGAACTATAAAAAATAAATTTTTGTATAGCCATAAAGAGAAAGAAAAGCTACAACGAATAAGGTTTGTTGTGGCTTTTTTTGTGCTTTCGTAGTATATTATAAAAGCAAGATTGTATCATCGGTCTAATAGTGGCTTGGATGGGCTTGATGGGGGAAGAAGTTATGGAAACAAAAAAGCATAAGGTATTGGTGATTGATGACTCTATTACCAATAGAGAGATTTTAAAATCGATTCTCTGTGATGAAGTTGATGTGGTGGAATTTGACAACGGTCGCGACGCTGTCGATTACCTAATGGATAATTTTTATGATTTCGATTTAGTGCTTTTGGATTTGGTTATGCCGGAGATGAATGGCTTCGAAGTATTGAAGTTTATGAAGCATAAGCACATGATTGATTATTTGCCGGTAATTATGATTTCCGCAGATGATGAAGAACGAAACGTAGAATATGCCTTTGATTTGGGCGCCATAGATTTTATCAGCAGACCTTTTTCCGAGCGAATTGTACTTCGCCGGGTGCTGACTACCATTTCTTTGTTTGAAAAGCAAAAAGAACTGATCAAGCAAATCGATCGGCAGTTTAAAGCGGATGACCAAAAAGTGGATGAGTTGACAGGACTGGATTATAAACAAAGTTTCTATAATAAAGTGTATACTCATTTGCAAAATCGGGGTGAGGACGCTTTGTGGATGGTGGCTATTGACATTGACCATTTTAAGTTATTTAATAACTTCTATGGCTGGGAAAAAGGCGACCAGTATCTTCGTGTTTTGGGAAGATATTTAAAAGAGTTTACCCGCCGACACGGAGGCATTGCCGGTTATCTGGGCGGTGATGATTTTGCAGTGCTTTGTCCGAAGAATCGCTCCGTTTTGGACGATTTAAAACGCCGTATGCAAACGGACTTGGATCGGGACAAAAACTTTGGAATCGGATTCGGACCAAAGTTTGGGTTCTATGAAATAGAAGACCCTACAGAAACCGTAGAAAAAATCTACAACAATGCAGTGATTGCCTTATCTACCATTGCGGGAGACTATACAAGACACATCGCCTGGTACGATTCTTCCATGATGGGGCAGTTACAGACAGAATACGAATTATTGTCGGATATTCGCAGAGGCGTAGAAGAAAAAGAATTCTTTGCCTTTTTGCAGCCCAAGGTAAATATGAGAACCGGTGAAGTGATTGGTTCGGAAGCCTTGGCCAGATGGTATCACAAAGAAAAGGGCGTGGTTCCTCCCAGTGCCTTCATTCCTGTGTTGGAGGGAACCGGATTTGTTTCCACTGTGGACAAATGTATTTGGAAATACACCTTGGATTGGTTAAAGGATATTACAGAGAGGGGATTAAAACCCTTACCTGTTTCCATAAATGTTTCGAGAGCTGATTTTTATGCTATGAGCGTTTCGAAGTTTCTGGTGAAAAACTGTGATGAAAGAAACCTGCCTCATGACTTGATTCAAATAGAAATCACAGAAAGCTCTTATATAGAAGATTATATTATGATTGAGGAGGAAGTGGAGAAACTTCATGAAGCCGGATTTAAGGTTTTGATGGATGATTTCGGAAGCGGATATTCCTCACTAAATGCGTTGAAAAACATGAATATCGATGTGTTAAAGATCGATATGAAATTCTTGGATTTGAATAACGATAATACGACCAAAGGAATAGGAATTCTTGAAGGGGTATTAAATATGGCTGAGCTGTTGAAACTTCCCACCATTGTTGAGGGAGTGGAGACACAGGAACAGTCGAAATTTTTAGTGAAAAACGGCTGCGATATAGCACAAGGATATTATTACTATCACCCCATGCCTTGTGAAGAATTCGAAAAACTTTTGGAAAAGAAATAAAGGAGATTAATCTTAAATGTCAAACTTGAACCTTGGGGATGAAATCATCAGACTGAAAGAAGAAAGAAATGCTGTCATCATGAGCCATTACTACGTGCAGGATGAAGTACAGGATTTTGCTGATTATATAGGTGATTCCTTTTTCTTAAGCCGAAAAGCTACTGAAATTGAAGCTGATGTGATTGTCCTTTGTGGAGTTCGCTTTATGGGCGAAAGTGCAAAGGCTTTAAATCCCGGAAAAGTAGTACTTTTACCCGCAGAAGATGCGGATTGTCCTATGGCGCACATGGCTACAGTGGAATCTGTGGAAGAAGTTCGCAAGAACTATGATGATGTGGCAGTGGTATGCTATGTAAACTCCACAGCAGAATTAAAAGCCGTAAGTGATGTTTGTGTTACCAGTGCCAATGCTTTAAAGATTGTATCTCGTTTGCCCCAAAAGAATATTTTCTTTATCCCGGATCAAAACCTTGCACACTATATTGCAGAGCGTTTATCGGAGAAGAATTTTATCTTTAATGACGGATATTGTCATGTACATCATAAGATTACAAAAGAGGATATTTTGGAAGCAAAGGAGAAACACCCAAATGCTCAGGTGGTAGTTCATCCTGAATGTAAGGCAGAGGTGTGTCAGTTGGCGGATTATATTGGAAGTACCTCCGGTATTATTCAATATGTCAAAAACTCTGACTGCGAAGAATTTATCGTTGTAACCGAGATGGGTGTACTGTATGAGTTGGGCTTACAGGCTCCCGGTAAGAAGTTTTATACCACCGGGGTTACACAGGTTTGCCCCAATATGAAAAAAATCACGCTGGAAAAAGTTTATCAGGCGTTGAAAAATATGGAACCTAGGGTAGAGATGGCAGAAGATCTGATGATCGGTGCCAGAAAACCTATGGAAAAAATGCTGGATTTAGCTAAATAATCGAAAGAAGAGACATATGAATAACTATTACGATGTAGTCATTGTGGGCTGTGGAGTGGCCGGATGTTTTGCCGCACTTCATTTACCGAAGAATACATCAATTTTAATGATCACAAAAAGTGATTTGGAGGAAAGTGATTCCTTTCTTGCGCAAGGGGGAATTTGCGTCCTAAAAAACGAGGACGACTATGATTCTTTCTTTGAGGATACTATGCGCGCCGGTCATTATGAGAACCGGAAGGAATCTGTGGATATGATGATTCGTTCTTCCAGATCCGTTATTAATGAGTTGATTTCCTATGGAGTTGACTTTGAACGGGAAAATGGAGAACTGTTATATACCAGAGAAGGTGCCCATTCTACCAATCGCATCCTTTATCATGAGGATATTACGGGCAAGGCCATTACCTCTGTTCTTTTGGAACGGGTAAAGGAACTTCAAAATGTTTCCTTATTGGATCATACCACCATGATTGATATTTTATGTCATGATAATCGTTGTGACGGTATCTTGTTGCGTCAAAAAGACGGACGATTAAAACCGGTGATGTGTTCCCATATGCTTTGGGCATGCGGAGGAATCGGTGGTATTTTTGATAACTCCACAAACTTCCCTCACTTAACAGGAGATGCTTTGGCTCTTTCCCTTCGCCATGGCATTCGTTTGGAAAATGTGGATTATGTTCAGATTCATCCCACTACCTTGTATTCCAAGAAAAAGGAACGTAGATTTTTGATTTCCGAATCCTGTAGAGGAGAAGGAGCAAAGCTTCGGGATCAAAACGGAAAGCGCTTTGCAAATGAACTTTTGCCAAGAGATGTTTTGACCGGAGAGATACGTGCCCAGATGCAAAAAGAAGGAAGCGACTTCGTGTGGCTAGATTTTACCGGAATTACAGATCTTGACGTAACCAAACGTTTTCCTAACATTTACAAGAAGTGTTTGGAAGAAGGATACGATATTACCAAGGATTGCATTCCTGTAGTTCCTGCCCAGCACTATTTTATGGGCGGTGTTTATGTGGATTTGGACGGATTGACGTCTATGAAGCATTTGTATGCTGCAGGGGAGACCTGCTGTAACGGAGTTCACGGCAGAAACAGACTGGCCAGCAATTCTTTGTTGGAAAGTTTGGTATTTGCAAAAAATGCAGCCAATCATATGAAGAAAACCGATGAAGACTGGGGTGCAGAGCATCGCAGATATCATCTTATGGATGTAGCGGATTTGCCCTTAGGTGAAATCTTGGAACGTTATGATATCGATTTAAAAGAATACGAAGATTTGGATCGATATTTTGATGAGAACAAATCCATGATTTGGGGAGAAATCCATAAAGAAGAAAAGGAGAGAAAAGCCTTATGACAGATGTAACAACATTGTTAAATGCAGATCCTTTGATTTTGCAGGCGTTAAGAGAAGATATTTCCAGCGAAGATGTGACAACCAATGCCATTATGCCGGAAGCAAAAATGGGGGAAGCCCAGTTGATTTGTAAAGAGGACGGTGTGATTGCCGGACTTCCTATTTTTAAACGTACCTTTGAACTTTTAGATGAAGCTACCGTAGTGGATTTAAAGGTAAAAGACGGAGACGCAGTGAAAAAGGGAGAGCTTCTTGCAGTGGTAAAAGGAGACATCCGTGTTCTTCTTTCCGGTGAACGTACCGCGTTAAACTATTTGCAGAGAATGAGTGGAATCGCCACTTATACATCAAAGGTTGCTGCTTTGTTGGAAGGCAGCAAGACAAAGCTTTTGGATACAAGAAAGACGACACCTAACAACCGTTTGTTTGAAAAATATGCGGTAAAGGTTGGGGGAGGATACAACCATCGTTACAATTTATCAGATGGTGTATTGATCAAAGACAATCATATCGGCGCAGCAGGAAGCGTTGCGGAAGCGGTTAAAAGAGCAAAGGATTATGCTCCTTTCGTTCGTAAGATTGAAGTAGAAGTGGAAAACCTTGAAATGGTAAAAGAGGCAGTGGAAGCCGGTGCGGATATTATTATGTTGGATAATATGTCCCATGAGCAGATGAAGGAAGCAATTGCCATTATTGACGGAAGAGCAGAAACTGAGTGTTCCGGAAATATTACCAAGGAAAACGTCAAGGCAATTTCTGATTTGGGTGTGGATTATGTATCTTCCGGTGCATTAACTCACTCAGCACCAATTTTGGATGTTTCATTAAAAAATTTACATACAATTTAATGGAATGCTGTAGCAATACAGAGGAAAGAAGAAAAAGGAGAAATCAACATGAAAAAAAGACTATTTGCAGTACTGTTATGTATGACCACTGTGATGATGGGGTTGTCGGCATGTGGGGGCGCACAGGGATCTGACAGCGCTTCTGAGGGAGGAAACCTGTCAGATGCAAAATATACGGTTGGTATTTGCCAGCTGGTACAGCATGAAGCATTGGATGCAGCAACAGAAGGATTCAAAGCAGCACTTACAGAAAAGTTAGGGGATGATGTAGCCTTTGATGAACAAAATGCTGCTGGTGATTCAGCAACTTGTGCAACCATTACAAACGGATTCGTATCTTCCGGATACGATTTGATTATGGCCAATGCTACAGCTTCTTTATCAGCTGCTTCTGCAGCTACGGGAGATATTCCCATTGTGGCAACATCCATTACAGATTATGCAACTGCTTTAAATATCGAGGCATCTGATTGGGAAGGAAAGAGCGGAATCAACGTTACCGGTACATCAGACTTGGCTCCTTTGGATCAGCAGGCTGATATGGTAAATGAATTATTCCCGGAAGCAAAGACGGTTGCAATTTTATACTGCTCAGCAGAAACCAATTCCAAGTATCAGGCAGAAACCATTACAAAGTATTTGGAAGAGTATGGATACAAGGTAAAAGACTTTACTTTCTCTGATTCCAATGACGTGGCTCAGGTTACACAGGCTGCCTGTGACGAAGCAGATGTTATTTACATTCCTACCGATAACACGGCAGCGAACTGTATTGAAAACATTAACAACATTACATCAGCTGCAGCAAAGCCCATTATTGCCGGAGAAGAAGGCATTTGTGCCGGCGGCGGAGTGGCAACCTTGTCCATTGATTACTATGACATTGGATATGCGGCAGGTCTTATGGCTTATGATATTTTAGTAAACAACACCAATCCCGGAGAAATGGACATTCAGTTTGCTGAAGAAGTAAAGAAAGAATACAATCCGGAAGTTTGTGAGGCTCTCGGTATTACCGTACCAGAGGATTACGAAGCGATTGAAGAATAAATCATTATTTTTGCCGGGCTTTGTGCCCGGCAGAAACAGTTTTGGAGGAAACAATGTCTTTTGTTAACTTAATAAACGCATTGCCGGGAGATGTGGCTCAGGGTATGATCTGGGGCATTATGGCAATCGGCGTATACTTAACATTTCGAATTTTGGATTTCGCGGATTTGACAGTGGATGGTTCTCTGGCAACCGGCGGAGCAATTTGTGTGGTTTTGATTTTAAACGGAGTACCCGCTCCTGTTGCATTGGCAGCAGCTTTTGGCGTGGGTATTTTGGCAGGACTTGTAACAGGACTGTTACATACCCTTTTGGGCATTCCAGGAATTTTAGCCGGAATTTTGACACAGATTGCCCTTTACTCCGTGAACTTAAATATTCTTGGAGGCTCAAACTTAGCGGTAAACGTGAACCAGTATCCTTTGCTTGTGTCTCTTCGTTACTTACCCAAAACAATGGTGATTTCCGTTGCCTTTGTTGCGGTAATCATTGGAATTATGTACTGGTATTTCGGAACAGAACAGGGAAGTGCTATTCGTGCCGTTGGTAACAACCCGGCAATGAGCCGTGCCCAGGGAATCAACATCAACCTTATGAAGGTGATTGCCCTTGCATTAAGTAATGGTTTTGTGGCGTTGTCCGGTGGATTGATTGCCCAGTATCAGGGATTTGCAGATATCAATATGGGCCGTGGTGCAATCGTAATCGGATTGGCTGCGGTAATTATTGGTGAAGTAATCGGACATGCCATTGTTGGAAAACGTATGAACTTTGTTTTACGTCTTACCTTCGTGGTAGTGGGTGCAATTATCTATTACATTGTCATCGGTGTAGTGTTATGGTTAAAGATGCCTACCAACGATTTGAAATTGTTTACGGCAATTATTGTTGCTATCTTTTTGGCTGCGCCTTATTTAAAGGGACAGTCACAGAATTCTTTCCGTAAAGCGGGAAAAAGAGGAGGTAGCGCAAAATGATGAGAGTAACCAATATACATAAAACCTTCAATCCCGGAACCATCAATGAAAAGGTGGCCTTAAACGGAGTGGATTTGACCTTGGAAGAGGGAGAATTCGTTACCGTAATCGGAGGAAACGGTGCCGGAAAGTCTACCTTGTTAAACGCGGTAGCAGGAGTGTGGCCGGTAGATGAAGGAACCATCGAGATTGAGGGTGTAGATGTAACAGGGCTGTGTGAATATAAAAGAGCGGCATATCTTGGAAGAGTATTCCAGGATCCTATGACAGGAACTGCGGCAGATATGGAAATTGAAGAAAACCTTGCTCTTGCAGCGAGAAGAGGAAAATCCAGAGGCCTTCGTTGGGGAATTACCAAAGAGGAAAAAGAATGGTATTACCATTTGCTGAAGGAGTTGGATTTGGGACTTGAGGATCGAATGACAGCGAAGGTTGGACTTTTGTCCGGTGGACAGCGTCAGGCGTTGACTCTTTTGATGGCAACCATGCAAAAGCCGAAGCTTCTCTTATTGGATGAGCATACGGCAGCATTGGATCCGAAAACTGCGGCTACCGTATTGGATGCTACAGAAAAGGTGATCAAAGAGAACAACCTCACCACTATGATGGTTACCCACAATATGAGGGATGCTATTGTTCACGGAAACCGTTTGATTATGATGAATGAAGGAAAAATCATATTGAATATTTCCGGTGAAGAGAAGAAGAATCTTACTATTGAGGACTTGTTACATAAATTTGAAGAGGTTTCCGGAACAGAATTTACGAACGATCAGGCCATTCTTTCCTAAATCTTAAAAATTTATTAAATATAAGGGATATCTATTGCGTTGTATGAAATTTAATTTTATAATTTCACTACTTTCGAAGAGGGGAAGACAGTAATAGATTCGGAGGATTACATGAACGAAAACAATAACAAAGACCGTAACGGCGGAAACGAAAACAAAAACAATAATCATCAGCCTCTTATGATACTGGTGCTGTTTTCGCTGATTGCTCTTTTGATTACAACTTATTTTTGGAACAGCGGAGCATCTTCCACAAAGGTAGAAATCAGCTATACCCAGTTTATTGATTTGGTGGAAGAGGATCAGGTGAAATCTGTGGAAATTACCAGTGAGACCATTTCCATTACCTTAAATGAGGATTCTGATTTTACCGCCTCCAAAGAACAACAGGAAGTGGCAGACACTTATTTGAAAAGTACCGGTCAGAATTTGGAAGTGACCTATTACACCGGATACTTAAATGATGAAGAATTGTTGCCGCTTTTGAAAGAGCATAACGTAGAAGTAAAAAGAGGAAGTTCCGGTAATACTTCGGCTATTATATACAATGTTTTGAGCTTTGTGGTTCCCCTTTTGATTCTGTGGGTGCTCTTTGGCCTGTTTATGCGTAACATGGGAGGCGGTGCCATGGGCGTTGGAAGAAGCAACGCAAAGGTATACGTTGAAAAAAGCACCGGTGTAACGTTTGCCGATGTGGCAGGACAGGATGAGGCCAAGGAATCTCTTCAGGAGATGGTAGACTTTTTGAACAATCCCAAGAAGTATACCTCCATCGGAGCGAAACTTCCAAAGGGTGCTCTTTTGGTGGGCCCTCCGGGAACAGGTAAAACACTTTTGGCGAAAGCAGTTGCGGGAGAAGCAGGGGTACCTTTCTTTTCTTTGGCAGGTTCTGATTTCGTAGAAATGTTTGTTGGTGTCGGTGCTTCCCGTGTAAGAGATTTGTTCAAAGAAGCGCAAAAACAGGCGCCTTGTATTATTTTTATTGATGAGATTGATGCCATCGGTAAGAGCCGAGACTCCAGATTTGGCGGAGGTAACGATGAGCGTGAGCAGACATTGAATCAGCTTTTGGCGGAAATGGACGGATTTGATTCCTCCAAGGGTGTTTTGATTTTGGCTGCTACCAACCGACCGGAAGTTTTGGATAAGGCATTACTTCGTCCCGGAAGATTTGACCGTCGAATTATTGCTGACCGTCCGGACTTAAAGGGACGTGTGGAAACCCTAAAGGTTCACGCCAAAGATGTTCATATGGATGAGACTGTGGATTTAGAGGCTTTGGCATTAGCGTCTGCCGGATTGGTGGGATCCGATTTGGCAAACATTATAAATGAAGCTGCAATTATTGCTGTTAAATCAGGCAGAAAATTTGTAAATCAAGAAGATTTATTTGAAGCTTTTGAACTTGTGGCTGTAGGCGGTAAAGAGAAGAAAGACCGGGCTATGAGTGATAAAGAAAGAAAACATGTGGCTTACCACGAAGTAGGTCATGCCTTGGTTTCTGCCTTGCAGAAAAACTCCGAACCGGTGCAAAAGATTACCATCGTTCCAAGAACCATGGGTGCTTTGGGATATACCTTACAGACACCGGAAGAAGAGAAGTTCTTGGAAACAAAGGAAGAACTGGTGGCAAAGATTACCACTTACATGGGTGGACGTGCTGCAGAGGAAATTGTCTTCGGAACCTATACTTCCGGAGCTGCCAATGATATTGAAAATGCAACATCCATTGCGAGAAACATGGTAACCAGATTCGGTATGAGTAAGAAATTTGGTATGATGGGTCTTGCCACGGTAGAGAGCCAGTATTTGGAAGGTCGTGCATCTTTAACCTGCGGAGAAGAGACAGCGGCAGAAATCGACAAAGAAGTTCTTTCCATGATTACGGAATGCTACGAAACAGCATATTCCCTTTTGGAAGAACATCGAGATATTTTGGATAAGATTTCCGATTACCTCTATGAACATGAAACCATTTCCGGTAAGGAATTTATGGGCCTTTATCGGGAAATGATGGGCATAGAAGAAACTGCGGAAGAAAAACAGGAAGAGATGTTTGTAGACGAAGCGGAAGAAGAATTGTCTGCAAATACCAAAGGTCAACATATTGATATCGCTGCAGGAGATACATATGTTTAATATTGAAGAAGAACTTACAAAACTCCCGGATCAACCGGGAGTTTATATTATGCATGATGAAAAAGATGCCATCATCTATATCGGAAAGGCGTTGAGTCTTACAAAGCGCGTACATCAGTATTTTCAGGCTTCTCACGATGAGGGAATCCGAAAGAAGCAAATGGTTTCCCACATTCGTAGATTTGAATATATTGTGACGGATTCCGAGTTGGAGGCGTTAGTTTTGGAGTGTAACCTCATAAAGGAACACCGACCAAAGTATAACACCCTCCTTCGGGATGATAAGACCTACCCTTATATTAAAGTGACTCTGGGAGAAGCCTATCCCAGGGTTTTGTTTTCCAGAGAATTAAAAAAGGACAAGGCAAAATACTTTGGCCCTTTCACCAGTGGAAATGCGGTGAGAGACACCATTGATCTAGTACAAAAGCTCTATAAGCTTCGGACCTGTAATCAAAAATTCCCGGAAGCCTTTGGAAAAAAACGCCCCTGCTTAAACTATCATATGAACCAATGCCCCGGCGTTTGTACCGGAAAGGTTTCTCAGGTGGAATATGCCAAAAACGTGGAGGCGGCCATTGCCTTTTTGGACGGCAAATATGAGCCGGTAGTAAAAGAACTGAAAGAAAAAATGCAGCAGGCCTCTGATTCATTGGAATTTGAAAAGGCGGCAGGCTATCGTGACCTTTTGGAAAGTGTCAAAGCCTGTATGGAAAAGCAAAAAATTACGGCATCCGACGGAGAAGACAAGGACATTGTTGCAGTGGCAACGGACGGAGAAGATGCGGTGGTTCAGGTTTTCTTTATTCGAAACGGAAAAATGATTGGTCGGGATCATTTCTTTTTAAATGTCCATATGGAAGAAACCAAGTCGGATATTATTGAAGCTTTTTTACAGCAGTTTTATGCGGGAACTCCGGTAATTCCTAAAGAGATTTATGTTCAGGAAGAGTTGGAAAGGGTGGATACCATTTCCGACTGGCTGTCTCAGAAAAAGGGGAAAAAGGTTTACCTTCGTACGCCGAAAAGAGGGGCGAAGGAGAAACTGGTGGAACTGGCGGAAAAGAATGCAAAGATGGTGTTGGATTCCGACAGGGAGAGAATCAAGAGAGAAGAGGGCCGAACCATTGGAGCGATGAAAGAAATCGCAGCCCTAATCGGTATGGACCATATTCACCGTATGGAGGCATATGATATTTCCAACACATCGGGATTTGCTTCTGTAGGTTCTATGGTAGTGTTTGAAAAAGGAAAGCCCAAGCGCAGCGACTACCGAAAGTTCCGGCTGAAAACCGTGGAGGGTCCCAATGATTACGCTTCTATGAAAGAGGTACTGACGCGACGATTCTCCCATGGACTTCGGGACAAGGAAGATCAGTTGGAAAACAGTTTTACCTCTTTCCCGGATGTAATTATGATGGACGGTGGAAAGGGTCAGGTGAACATCGCCATGGAGGTGTTGCAGGAGCTTCACTTAGACATCCCTGTGTGCGGTATGGTAAAAGATGACCGACATCGTACCAGAGGACTGTATTTCCAAAATGAAGAAATACCCATTGATAAACATAGTGAGGGATTTAAGCTTATTACAAGGCTTCAGGATGAGGCGCATCGCTTTGCGATTGAGTATCACAAGTCTTTGAGAGGAAAGGCCCAGGTTAAGAGCTTTTTGGATGATATCGAGGGAATTGGACCCACCAGAAGAAAGGCGTTGATGCGCAACTTTGAAAGCGCGGCGGATTTGAAAAACGCTACGCTGGAAGAATTGCTGGAAATCCCGGAAATGAATCGGGAGGCGGCGGAAAATGTATACAATTATTTCCGCCGAGGATAGATTGACAATCGTATAAAATGCTATAATATTGAAGGGTAATCAAAAAGGAGGTTTTGATATGGGAGATGGAGCAAAACTTTCCGTAATTGCGGAAAAACTAAAACTTAAGAATTATACATCAAATATAAAACTGGATGAGCATGAAGTAACCATGGCGGATGTAAACCGTCCGGCGTTACAGCTCAACGGATTCTTCGATCACTTTGAGGCAGGAAGAATCCAATTGATTGGTATGGTGGAATGGACCTATTTGCAGAGCGAACAATCCAAAGAAGAACGTTTGGAAAGTTTTGATAAGCTTTTAAGTTATGACATTCCCTGTATTATCTTTTGCCGTGGCTTTGTTCCGGATAAGCGAATTCTGAAAATCGCCGGAGAAAGAAATATCCCGATTTTAGGAACAGAACGTGGAACATCCGAATTCATGGCAGAATTAATTCATTTGTTGAATTACGAGTTGGCACCTATGACCTCCATTCACGGAGTGTTGGTTGACGTATACGGCGAAGGTCTTTTGATTACCGGTGAAAGCGGAATCGGAAAATCCGAGGCAGCACTGGAGTTGATTCGAAGAGGTCACCGTTTGGTTGCAGATGACGTGGTAGTAATCCGACGCACATCCAATAACACTCTTATGGGAAGTGCACCGGCTGTGACCAAGCATTTAATTGAACTTCGAGGCATCGGCATTATTGATGTTAAGAGCCTTTTTGGTGTGGAGTGTGTAAAAGAAAATCAAAAAATTGATTTTGTGATTAAACTGGAAGACTGGAAAAAAGAGGCGGAATACGATCGTATCGGCCTTGAAGATGAGTATATGGAAATCCTTGGCAATAAGGTAACCTGTCACAGTCTGCCCATTCGTCCCGGACGAAACCTGGCAGTTATCTGTGAAACCGCTGCAGTAAACCATCGTCAGAAGAAGATGGGTTACAACGCTGCAACAGAGTTGTATCGCCGTGTACAGGATAATATTGCAAAGGCAGAACAATAAATTAGAAAGAGGAACAATGATGGAAAGAGAAAATGCATGGAAGAAATATCCGGAAGGAAAAAAGAGAAAGGCAGTCATGGACTTTGCTGAAGGATACCGTCAGTTTTTGTCAAAATGCAAAACGGAACGGGAGTGCACTTCTTTCTTTATAGAGGAAGCAGAGGCTTGCGGATTTAAGGATTTATCCAAGATTATTGAGAAAAACAAAAAATTAAAAGCCGGAGATAAGGTATATTTGTCAAACCGTGGAAAGGGTCTTGCTCTTTTTGTAATTGGTAAAGAGCCTTTAGAAAACGGTATGAGTATTTTGGGAGCACATATTGATTCTCCCCGTATGGATTTGAAACAGAATCCTTTGTACGAAGATACTGAGATGGCACTTCTTGATACCCATTACTACGGCGGAATCAAAAAGTATCAGTGGGTTACCCTTCCTTTGGCGTTGCACGGTGTTGTGGCAAAGACCGATGGAGCTTTGGTAAATGTAAATATCGGTGAAGAACCCACAGATCCTGTTTTTGGCGTGTCCGATCTTTTGATTCATCTTGCCGGAGAGCAGATGGAGAAAAAGGGCGCTAAGGTAGTAGAAGGAGAAGCTTTGGACGTTTTAGTAGGAAGCATTCCTTTGGAAGCTGCTGTAAAGGGCAAAAATAAAGAAGAGACCGAGAATAAGAAGGATTTGGTAAAACAGAATATTCTTCGTATCTTAAAAGAAAAATATGATATGGAAGAAGAAGACTTCCTTTCTGCAGAAATCGAAGTGGTACCTGCAGGAGCAGCAAGAAACTATGGCTTCGACGAAAGTATGATTATGGGATATGGTCATGACGACAGAGTGTGTGCATATCCTTCCTTCAAAGCTATTACAGAAGCAAAGAATCCAAAGAAGACATTGGCTTGCCTTTTGGTAGATAAGGAAGAAATCGGAAGCGTGGGTGCTACCGGTATGGAAAGCCGTTTCTTTGAAAATACAGTAGCAGAACTTGCAAACTTAACCGGAGAATACTCTGAGTTGGTGGTAAGACGTGCCCTTACAAATTCCAAAGCACTTTCTTCTGATGTTAGTGCTGCATACGATCCAAACTATCCTTCCGTAAACGAAAAGAAAAATACCTGCTATTTTGGAAAGGGTCTTGTATTCAACAAATATACCGGTTCTCGAGGAAAGGGAGGATCAAATGATGCTTCCGCTGAATACATGGGCGAACTTCGCGGTATGTTTGAAAAAGATGACATCGCTTTTCAGACTGCGGAACTTGGAAAGGTAGATCAGGGTGGCGGCGGAACCATCGCTTACATTTTGGGAAATTACTCCATGCTTGTCATTGATTCCGGCGTAGGTGTATTAAACATGCACGCACCTTGGGAAATCATTAGCAAGGTGGATTTGTACGAAGCTTACAGAGGATACGGTTCTTTCTTAAAGAACGCATAACATATGAAAAAAGAATTGGAAAATCAGTTGAAAAATATTGTAAAAAAAGGATTGGTAGCAGTAGATGAACCTATGAGCGCCCATACCACGTTTCGTATTGGTGGACCGGCGGACTACTACGTAGAGCCTACCTTCGAAGAGGTAAAGGAACTTCTTCCCTTTTTGAAAAAAGAAAACATCCCCTATACCTTAATTGGAAACGGAAGCAATCTTTTGGTATCCGATGAAGGAATTGAAGGTGTTGTGGTTTCCTTTGGAAAAAAAATGAGCGAAGTATCCTACGAGAAAGAAGTGGTTCGTGCCCAAGCGGGAATCCTTTTATCCAGACTGGCATCCTTTGCTGTGTCTAAGTCCTTGAGTGGTTTGGAGTTTGCTTCCGGAATTCCCGGCACCTTGGGAGGCGCCATTACCATGAACGCCGGAGCATACGGTGGAGAAATGAAAGACGTGGTACAAAGCGTAACGGTTTTGGACGGGGATGAAATTAAAGAGTATTCCGGTGAAGAAATGGACTTTTCCTACCGTCACAGTCGGGTGCTGGATGAGAATTTGATTGTGTTGGAAGTTACCATGAAGCTTCAAAGTGGAAAGGAGGAAGAAATCCTTTCTTCCATGAAAGAGTTAAACAAAAAACGTGTGGAAAAACAACCCTTCAACTTCCCCAGTGCCGGTAGTACTTTTAAACGACCCGAAGGTTATTTTGCAGCCAAGTTAATTGAGGATGCAGGATTGAAAGGCTACACTGTGGGTGGAGCCAAAGTTTCGGAAAAACATTCCGGATTTGTGGTTAATTTTGACCATGCTACCGCAAAAGATGTGTGTACTCTGATGCAGGACGTGCAGCGGATTGTGAAAGAAAAATTTGATGTTTCTTTGGAACCTGAGGTTCGTTTGATAGGAAGATTTTAATATGAAATTAATTATTTTAACGGGAATGTCCGGTGCAGGAAAACATACCGCTTTTAAAACATTGGAAGATTTGGGTTACAATTGTGTAGATAACCTTCCCATTCCATTGTTGAAAAGCTTTGTGGAACTGGCATGGAAAAACGAGGCGGAGACCAACAAGGTGGCCGTTGGGATAGATGTTCGTTCCGGCGAATCCATTGAGACGGTGGAAGAGACCTTAAATGAAATTGAAGCAGACGGCAAAGAAGTGGATATTGTCTTTTTGGATGCGGAAGATGAAGTGTTGGTTGCCCGATACAAGGAAACCAGAAGAAGCCATCCTTTGGCAATGAAGGAAAGCATTTATGACGGTATTGCTTTGGAACGGCAGCAGATTTCCTTTTTGAAAGACCGGGCGGATTATGTAATTGATACCACCCATCTTTTGACCAAGGATTTAAAGGCAGAACTTCGAAAAATCTTTTTGGAACATCAGACCTTCAAAAGCCTTTTTGTGACAGTGATGTCCTTTGGATATAAGTATGGAATCCCTCAGGATGCGGATTTGGTATTTGATGTAAGATTCTTGCCAAACCCTTACTATGTTACAGAACTTCGTCCCATGACGGGGAATGACCAGCCCATTCGGGATTACGTAATGAAAAGCGATGTTTCCAAGGAGTTTTTGGAAAAACTTAAGGATATGATTACCTTTTTGATTCCCAGTTATATTGAAGAGGGAAAGACGCAGTTGGTAATCGCTATCGGATGTACCGGCGGAAAGCATCGTTCCGTTACCATTGCCAATGAAATCTACCAAAACCTTTTGGGTTTGGATGAGGGGTTTGGCCTTCGCATTGAACACAGAGATATTGAAAAAGACCGAAAGAGAGGAAAGTAATGTCCTTTTCTCAGGATATAAAAAAAGAGCTGATGGGAGAAATTCCAAAGCCCAGACATTGTATTATCGCCGAACTGGCGGCTTTGACCTTTACCCTTGGAAAATGGGGAGAAAAAGGGTTTTGCATAGAGTCTGAAAATGAGGAATTAAAAAGAAAGTTCTTTACTTTACTAAATAAAACGATTACTATAAGTGAGTATGACGATGTGCTTTCCAAGGAGGCTGTAGAGGAACTTTTTGAGGTGTTGAAAGTAAAAGACAATGCCTTTGAAATGAATGGTCTTCTTATACAGCAACCCTGTTGTAAAAAAGCATTTATAAGAGGAATCTTTTTGACTTCCGGTTCTGTCAGTGACCCGTGGAAGGGCTATCATTTTGAGACGGCGCTTTCCAATGAAGGTTTGGCAAAGAGTGTTCGGGAAGTGATTTGTTCCTTTGGGATAGATGCCAAGATGGTAGAACGAAAACAGCAGACGGTTGTCTACGTAAAAGAAAGCAATCAAATTGAAGATTTACTTGCCTTGATGGGCGCCAATGTTGCATATCTGAAATTTGAAAATGTTCGTATCGAAAAAGAGATGCGAAATTCCATTAATCGTCAGGTGAATTGCGAAACAGCCAACATTACAAAAACAGTATCGGCTGCGGTTCGCCAAATAGAGGATATAAGGCTGATTGAGGAGACAAGAGGCCTTTCGTCGTTACCGAAAAACCTGCAGGAAATTGCAGTGCTTAGAAAAGAACACCCGGATATGGCGTTGAAGGATTTGGGGAATCTTATGGATCCGCCTGTGGGAAAATCCGGAGTGAATCATCGGTTACGTCGTATTGGGGAGATTGCAAGATCAATCCGCAATTAATTTAGGAGGAACTGTTATGAAGAAGAATGTTGTCATTCAGATGAGCAACACAATGGAGGCAACACCGATTGCACATTTGGTACAATTGGCTAATCAGTTTGAAAGTCGTGTTTACTTTGAGATGGACACAAAGAGAGTAAACGCAAAGAGCATTATGGGTATGATGAGTTTGGTACTTTCTACCGGAACAACAGTTACCATCGATGCTGAGGGAAGTGATGAAGATAAGGCAATTGATGCCATGGAAGATTTTCTTACAACCTAGATTTTTTAGAGAGCAACTATGAGTAAAAAATTACTGTTTGTATACAACCCTCATTCTGGAAAAGGAATGATTAAGCAGAATCTGTCAGATATTATGGATTGTTTGATTAAGGCAGATTTTGAAGTGACAATTTACGCAACACAGGCAGCGGGAGACGCTGTCAACAAGTGTTGTGAGGAAGCTCAAAACTACGATCGGATTGTATGCTCCGGAGGAGATGGCACCTTGGATGAGGTGGTTACCGGAGTGATGAAGTCCGGACATAGGGTTCCTATTGGTTATATTCCTGCGGGAAGCACCAATGATTTTGGAAACTCTTTGGGCATAGATAAAGAAATGCTTAGCGCAGCACATATTGCGGCGGGAGAGCATTCTTTTTTATGCGATGTTGGAAGATTCGGGGAAGACTATTTTGTCTACGTGGCTGCTTTTGGTATTTTTACAGAAGTATCCTATGCTACAGATCAGAATCTGAAAAACATGTTGGGACATGCCGCTTATATTTTGGAAGGAATGAAACAGCTTTGGGATATTCCTTCTTTCCGTATGTTGGTAGAACATGACGGCAATATTTTCTATGATGAATTTATCTACGGAATGGTGACAAATACCATGTCAGTAGGTGGATTTAAAGGTATTATTCCAGGAAACATTGAATTAAACGACGGACTTTTTGAGGTGACTTTGATTAAGACACCGAAGAATCCCATTGAGTTAAATGAAATCCTGGCCTTTTTGACAGGATTGGCAAAGGATACGGAATTGGTGTACTCCTTTAAAACCAGTCAAATTAAGTTTACCTGTAACGAAAAGGTGCCCTGGACATTGGACGGGGAATATGGCGGAGATCCGGAAAGCGTTTTGATTTCCAATATCCCTCAGGCTATGGAAATCATAGTTGAATGAGGCAGGGATTTAAGCTATAATTGAAAGCGGAAATCTTACGGGAAAGCCCGTGTTGATAATAATATCCTTCTGAATTTCAGAGGGGGAAAGAATGGAGGAAACTATTTATGTTAGTATCTGCAAAAGAAATGTTAGACAAAGCAAAAGCAGGACACTATGCCGTTGGTCAGTTCAACATCAACAACCTTGAATGGACAAAGGCTATTTTACTTACTGCTGAAGAATGCAAGTCACCTGTAATCCTTGGTGTATCTGAAGGTGCAGGAAAGTACATGACAGGATTCAAGACCGTAGCTGCTATGGTTAAGGCTATGGACGAGTCTTTGGGAATTACAGTTCCTGTAGCTCTTCACTTGGATCACGGTACATACGAAGGAACAAAGGCTTGTATCGAAGCTGGATTTACTTCTGTTATGTTTGACGGTTCTTCTTATGACATCAACGAAAACGTTGAAAAGACCAAGGAATTGGTTGATCTTTCTCACAAGAACGGAATCTCTATCGAAGCTGAAGTAGGTTCTATCGGTGGTGAAGAAGACGGTGTTGTTGGTATGGGTGAATGTGCTGATCCCGACGAATGCAAGATGGTTGCTGACCTTGGTGTTGACATGCTTGCAGCTGGTATCGGAAACATCCACGGTGTATATCCTGAAAACTGGGCTGGTCTTTCTTTCGAGACTTTGGATGCTATTCAGCAGAAGACAGGAGCTATGCCTTTAGTACTTCACGGTGGTACAGGTATTCCTGATGATATGATTGCAAAAGCTATTTCTTTAGGCGTATCTAAGATCAACGTTAACACAGAGTGTCAGTTAGTATTTGCAGAAGCTACAAGAAAATATATTGAAGCCGGCAAGGATCAGCAGGGTAAAGGATTTGACCCTAGAAAACTTCTTGCACCGGGAACAGATGCTATCAAAGCTAAAGTAAAAGAAAAGATGGAATTATTCGGTTCTGTCGGCAAAGCTTAAGTAGTACTTATGTTTTGAATCTAAGGGGGTGCCTTTATTTGGCATCCCTTTTTTAAAGTAAATTATAGAAAAGGATCAATACAATGGAGAAAGATTATTTTAATGTTGCGGATATTTTCGGTGAAAACGTGTTTAATGACGCAACCATGCAGGAGCGTCTTCCGAAAAAGACCTATCAGAAGTTAAAAGAAACCATTCGCCAGGGAAGAGAGTTGGATATTGAAACAGCAGATGTGGTCGCTCACGAAATGAAGGAATGGGCAATCGAAAAGGGTGCTACACACTATACCCATTGGTTCCAGCCCCTTACCGGTGTAACTGCGGAAAAACATGATTCCTTTATTTCAGCTCCAAAGGAAAACGGAAAGATCCTTATGAGCTTTTCCGGAAAGGAATTGATTAAGGGTGAGCCGGATGCTTCTTCTTTCCCTTCAGGTGGACTTCGAGCTACTTTTGAGGCAAGAGGATATACAGCATGGGATCCCACTTCTCCGGCTTTTGTAAGACAGGATGCCGCGGGTGCAACACTTTGCATTCCTACAGCTTTTTGCTCTTATACCGGTGAAGCTTTGGATCAAAAGACTCCTTTGCTTCGTTCCATGGAAGCAATCAATAAACAGTCTCTTAGATTGATTCGTTTGTTTGGAAATACAACATCCAATCGTGTAACACCTTCCGTAGGTGTGGAACAGGAATACTTCTTAATCGATCGGGAAAACTTCCTGGCACGTAAAGATTTGGTTTATACCGGACGTACGCTTTTGGGCGCTATGCCTCCCAAGGGACAGGAAATGGACGATCATTACTTCGGTGCAATCCGGGAACGTATTGCAGCCTTTATGAAGGATGTAAATATCGAGCTGTGGAAGCTTGGGGTATCCTCCAAAACACAGCATAATGAGGTTGCTCCTGCACAGCACGAGTTAGCGCCTATTTATGCAGAAGCAAACGTAGCGGTAGACCACAACCAGTTAATCATGGAAACCTTAAAGAAGGTGGCATATCGTCACGGATTACAGTGTCTGTTGCACGAGAAGCCCTTTGCCGGTGTAAATGGTTCCGGTAAGCATGACAACTGGTCATTGGTTACAGACGATGGTATCAACCTTTTGGAGCCCGGTAAAACACCTCATGAAAATGTTCAGTTCTTATTGGTTCTTTGCTGTATCTTAAAAGCAGTGGATGAGCATGCGGATTTGTTAAGAGAGTCTGCTGCAGATGTGGGAAATGACAACCGTTTAGGTGGAGATGAGGCACCTCCGTGCATTATTTCCGTTTATCTTGGAGAACAGTTGCAGGACGTATTGGATCAGTTGATTCGTACCGGTACTGCTGACCATAGTATTTCCGGTGAGAAGTTGGATACCGGTGTTACTACACTTCCTGACTTCTTGAAGGATGCTACCGACAGAAACCGTACCTCACCTTTTGCCTTCACCGGTAATAAGTTTGAGTTCCGTATGGTAGGTTCTGAAGACTCTGTTGGTGAACCCAATATCGTATTAAATACCATTGTTGCTCAGGCTTTCGCTGAGGCTTGTGATGAGTTGGAAAAAGCAGAAGACTTCAACATGGCTGTACATGATTTGATTAAGAAGCTTGCAAAAGATCATCAGAGAATCGTGTTCAATGGTAATGGATATTCTCCGGAATGGGCAAAGGAAGCTGAAAAGCGTGGCTTGTCTATTATCAATAATATGTTGGATGCAATTCCTGCATTGACTTCCGAAAAGTCAATTTCTTTGTTTGAAGAGTTCAATGTATTTACAAAGGCGGAATTAGAGTCCCGTGCGGAAATTGAATACGAAATCTATGCAAAGAAACGTAATATTGAAGCAAAGGTAATGATTGATATTGTTCGTAAACAAATCATTCCTGCGACCATTCGTTATACTACCGTTCTTGCAGAATCTGTGAATCAGGTTCGTTCTGCTGCAGAAGCAGCGGATGTAAGTACTCAGGTGGAAATGCTTACAGAAGTATCTGCTTGCTTAAAGGATACCAAAGAAAAGCTTGTAAAACTTGAAGAGTACGAAGCAAAGGGTGTAACCCTTTCCGATACAAAAGAAAGAGCCTTCTATTACAGAGACTATGTATTGCCTGCAATGGAAGCTGTTCGTAAGCCGGTAGACCGTTTGGAAATGTTGGTGGACAAATCTATGTGGCCTATGCCTTCTTACGGAGATATGATCTTCGAAGTGTAAACAAAAATAAAAGCGTAATCGCAAATTTGCGATTACGCTTTTTTATGTCTTTTATTAGTCGTTGTTTTCTTCGACTTCTACGGAATCGGAAGTGGTATCTTCAGAAGATGTATCTTCTGATTCGTCTTCAGATGATTCCTCTTCTTTCTTCTTCTTTTCTTCTTCTTCCTTTTTCTTTTGCTCTTCAGCCTCTTTTGCAGCCTTTTCAGCAGCTTCTTTGCTGTGAACGGTACAAATCTGAGATAAGAACTCTTCGCTTAGCATATAGGGCGAATCTGCAGACCCGGTGCTGCTTCCACCAACCATATAAACACCGCTGTGAGTAGATGTGCAGTATTCATTGGCAATCTGACCGGATTCATCACACAAGGTAACGGCAATGTGATGGTCGCAGGTCTCTGTGGGTTGTGTGCCCTCTGCAAAGTATTCGGTATAGAGCATGGAGCCTCTGGGGTCGCAATTACATACCCCGTCTATAGGCAATAATCCGGATTTGGAACATACTGTTACCTGTACGATGCCGCTTGGCATGGTAAAGTCTTTGTATTCTAATCCTTCGTGAATACGGCTCATTACCTGACGCCAGATATTCTTTGAATATACTGTACTTGACTGAGGAGAGTTGTCATCGCAACCGCCCCAAATAGAAGCAGTGTAGTAAGGAGTATATCC
>JAEEGL016482829.1_pt1 | contig 71501 bp, 118 predicted proteins | sample 9134231 | NCBI WGS metagenome assembly JAEEGL01 (sample SAMN16246548, study PRJNA631951) | gut metagenome | biome: gut microbiome; feature: rumen; material: fiber-attached | host: Bos | place: Iran: Karaj | collected 2018-10
AGAATAGTTACCCACTGATTATTTAAGTAACGATAGTGAACATAATTAGTGCCGGAGCCGATGAAATAATCAATATTAGCTTCACCAGATACAGGTAGAGTAGTATAGAACTCCGCAGAGGAAGTACCGCTTCCGCCGCCACCGCTAATTAGTTTCCAACTATTGTTGATATATTTCCAATAGTAATACTGATCGCCATTCTTTAATACATAATCAATATCTGCAGATGGATTGCTAATGCTAGTAGGAATACCATCATTATTATAAGTAACCTGTTCAACTACTAAAGTAGAAGACTGCGGGTTATTCTCTAATGTGGTAACGCGGCCAGCTAGATTAGTTAAATCAGATGCATTTGCTTTTGCCGCAAGATCAGCTGTATCGGCTTTTCCTGCTAATGCAGATTCAACATCAGAACTGTTTGCTTTGTTAGCTAAGCTAGAAGAAATAGCAGAAACCGCATCACTTACTGTATGAGTGGAGTCAAATCCATTACCAAGATTATCTTCAAGGTTAGTCACACGAGTATGTAATGCTGTACCAGTTAATGCAGAACCGCCATCAATAGCATCTAAACGTGCATCAAGCTGTTCAACTGCACTTTCGGTCGCCGCATTGCCAGCTAAAGTTTCAACTGCAGTTAAACGATCTTTAATACCAGTTGTAGTGGTATTTAAGTCGCTATCAATAGTGTCAATAGCAGTTTTTAAAACTTTACCTTGATTTGCGCTTAATGGTTTATCCGCGTCAGTATGAGTTAAATCATCTACGATATCAGTATAATTAACTTTTGCTTCATTTAATGCTTTACCTTGACGAGCGTCTAATACTTTTCCGCTATCATTAGTAGTTAGGTTATTAGCAATAGCTGTTGTACTTATCTTATTATTAGCTATATCATCAACATTGCCAGCTAAAGTATCAATACGAGAACTAATTGCATTAGTACCGACTAACTCTTCTTCAATAGCTTCAAAACGAGCGTCAATGGAACCGTAAGCATTTGCGCCGGTCTTTCCTAATGCAGTAGACGCATGTGCATCATTGAGTTCATTTTGTAGAGCAACAATGCGGCTTTCGCCTTCTTCTAGGCGTGCATCTAATGACTCGAAAGGATTACCAGCGGCCGTAGTTCTAGTAAATGCAGTAGACTGATGGGCATTGCCAATTTCAGTTTCAAGATTATAAATCTTAGTATCTTCCGCATTTAAACGTAAACGTAACGTATCATAATCGCCTTTTGCTTCTTCTAGATTGGTAATATTACCAGCGTTAATATCAATCTTATCTTCTAAGTAATTTAACGCGCCTAGCAAACTACCTTGTCCTTTGTATGCATTAGTTACTTGGGTATTTAAGCTGCTAATAGCTGTGCCTTGACTGGTGTTAATAGTCTCAATGTCAGTTAAGCGTTCATTTAAGCTCTTTAAAACGACGGTTTCGTCATTACTTAACTCAATAGCTGGCTTAATTTGACTCCAAGCTTTTTGACCGGACAGCATGTTCTGTTGTAAAGTCGCATCATTTACTGCTGCCAAAGCTTGTGTAGCTTTCTGGTCTGCAGCCTGTACAGTGCTAGTTAGATTACTGATACTACTATCCTGTACATCGTTGGTATTAGCTTCTTTATTAAGAGCATTTTCAATCGCATTCATACGTTCTTGCGTAATCGGCTCGCCTACTGCCCAAGTGTGTTTCTAATACGCCATACTAAGTTCCCTCCTTTTTCTCAAAATTTATTAAGAAGCATAAACTTCTTTCTAACATTTTAGTATAAGAGGAGGCCGATAAATATAGTTTTAGTTTTCTATAAATAAAAAAAATTGCGGTATTTCTACCGCAATTTATTTATTAGCCTTCTTTTTCTTCCACTCATCTACCACATATTTAGTGAACTCTTGGTCATTACACATATTAGCAATAAGTTTTAGACAAGATTCGCATAAATCAATTTCTCCCCAGGCTCTGTACCAACAGTGGTACTGTGGGTGTCGAAATGTTCTATTCTGCTTTACACGATAACCATCAAAATTTTCTGAATCAATTTGTCTTTTACAAATATCACATACTTTAATTTGAGCCATAACCCCACCCCTTATCTATACTTAATGGTGATATAACCATTCTCCGTGGTACAATGCACCTTTTTTACTCCCAAATCACGAAACATTTTTTCGCAACTCGGACACGGTGCACTCGGCGCGAGAGATCCATCTTTATACTCTCTATACAAATAAATCTCCACTCTTTTCCAATCAATAGAATCGCCGCACAGCCATCTAATTTTCTGTACCAGAGCAACTTCTGCATGAGTCTTATCCAGCGTGTTCGCTTCTTTAAAACGATATTTATTATACTTCTTTTGCAACGTAGACGTCTTGTTACTATTGCATGCAGTACCCAAGATACTGCCTTTGTATACTGCAACCGCACCAATAGCCGGTGCAAAATTATGCGATCCGGTATAGCTTGCTTTCTGCGACGCCGCACGTGCAAATTCAAAATATCTTTCTTTCATTAACGTCTTTCTTCCTTAATTTTCTTACTTTATTCTTCTTTCTCCAAAAGCGGATTTCCAAATCTTTCAATATATGATGGACACTTGTGGAAGATTGGAATATCGTAATCTAATTCCCACTTCATACGTGTGATAGGGCCAACCTTATCACTAATTACCTGTACAGGCATTCTACGCGCACAGACGCCGCGTTTAAACCATACAGGATAATCATTAAAGTTAATACCATACTCCTGGAAAAGCATTTCTTGAATATCATTACAAGACTTGCAATTTAACTGCTTGTGAGAGAAATATGTTTGACCTGTAGATTCAATAGCATTACGTGTACAATCCTGTTGCCGCCATTCAAACACATTCATTACTTCATTTTTCGGAAGTAAAAATGCTCTTGCATCAAAGCAAGCGACCTTACTTTTATATGCTTGATATAAAGGTTCAATATCATAATCGACAGTGGAACCTTCTTCAATAATTTCACACACGTTCTTATTAAAGTAATAAGTAGCCATTGAAGCCGTGACACTTATAATCTTCTGAATATTCTTACCAAACCAGGGCTGCGTATCTAAAGTATCATCATCCGTCAGAAGCAAGGTAATTTCATCAGATTGAGTATAACCCAATTTACAACCCATAATATTTTCACACAAATTAAGCATTGTGCGCTCCATTGCAAGACGGAAAGGCCTGTAATATGGGCGTTCGAATCCTTTAGTATAAGAGTGGAAGTGTACACCGTCCAGCCTAATAATTAAAGGTTGCCGGCGCATGAGATAACGCCGCTCAATATTCTCATATTCTTTCATACGGTCGCCAAGACTATCATTCAGCATTTTAATATCCTCCACATTTCTATTTCTAATAAAATTATATCATAATTTTAAAATAAGTCAAATACTTAAAATTTGAGGTGATGTAATATGAAAATTCGTGTAAAAATCACGACCAATGAGAACATGAATTATTATGGATGTGAAAAGAATACCATTAAAGAGATAGAGTTAGAAGATTATGTTGCTATTGTTGTAGCATCAGAGATGGGAAATGCGCCAGAAGAAGCGTTGAAGGCGCAGGCCATTGCATCTCGATCATATGCGTGCGCGCAGGGAGTATTAAGTGGTAAAGTAATTACCGATACTGCTACAAAAGCCCAGGCTTTCCGTGCCCCAAGATGCAATTATAAGAATTGCCAGGCCGCAACTTAGGCTACTGCCGGGCAAGTATTGATGTATGGCGGCAGATATGCCACCACTTATTTCTGTCATTCTAATGGTGGCCGCACCTATTCCAGTGAAGAAGTGTGGGGCGGTAAACGCAATTATTTAGTCTCCCGTAAAGATGAATGGACGACAGAAAAGAAAAATGGACATGGTGTTGGCATGTCACAGGTTGGCGCTATCGCTGCAGCGAAACAAGGTATTAAGTTTAGGGATATACTCAGCTTCTACTATCCTAAGACTACATTATAGCAAATTGAAATATCATTAGAAGATCAAGAATATGTCCGCAAGGTACTTGAGGACGTTAAAGTAAGGGTACAGCTTGCTATGGAACAATTAAAAGAGGGACTCGAATGAGTCCCTCTTTATTTTTTTACTCTTCTACACCGTTTACGTACTCTTCGATTTCATCAGCCAGGGCTTCCTGCTTCTCGTCAATATCAAGACCGAAGTCATTGAACTTGTCGATCATTTCACCCAGCCGCTTATCAATCGTACGGACTAGCTTGTTTGCACGTCTGAAGAAACTCTTGTAGCACTTGGTCTTCATCCTAGAGTAAGCGATCTTACGACCGATCTCCTCATTCCAAGTGTCTTCGGGCGCACATACTGCCTTACCACGGAAAGAATCCGGCATATATAGTTCGTTCATGCGATCAATCGCGAACCAAGTATCGAAGTCCTTCCATCTCAGGTTAGCTCTAATAAATTCCATGAGCATATTGGTGGTGTCTTCGTAAACACATACAATCGTACGATTCGCTTCATCCACATAGAACTTACAATCCGACATCTTAATACCATACTTTTTCATTTTCTTTTCCTCACTTTATTTCATTTATTGTGGTTTCTACCATTTGATAATACATAGTTTCAATATATTGTTTTTTACATGTTGGACAAGTATAATACCAACTTCTACTTATTGTAGAGTCATCAAAAACTCTCATATACTCTTTATAATTATCAATATTCATTTCGACTTTACAATTGGGGCAATTCATCTATCTCACTCCTTATACTATAATTATATCATAATTTTATAAAAAGTCAAATAGTTAATTTTGCATCCATTTTTGTACGCCACAGTATTGGCATTGACGCAATGTTTGCATATGCCCTCTATATAATACTATCCATCTATGTTTGCAGCGTTTCCGCCACAACCATTCAATTATTCTCATACTTTTACTTTTACTTCGCCCGCGCAACGTTCAATGTAAAATTTTTGTCCACAATTCATACATTTACATTCAGTGGTCGAGGTATTTCTATCAGGGTTAATATTTATACCATCTTTCCAGATTGGTGGATAATATAATGCCGTAGTCATAGTAGCACCTTCCTGGAAATATGAGACGCCGCAGTTAGGGCATGCAATATTTTCAAACATCTTATTTCCTCATTACTATATATAATGTACCATAATAATTATAACCATTAGGATAAGAACCTTTTTCTTTCGTAATAGTTAATAGGTTATTCTCTACGATATGCTCTGCTAGCCGCTGAGTCAATTCTTCTTTAGCCAATTCATCTGCTTCTTCTTCACTAAAAAGACCGTCTACTGGCACAGTAAGACCAACTTTAATAGGTATGGTTGAATAAGTCCGCTGTATAATCTTCACTTTATCATGTGAAGTTATCTGTACAGTTCCGCCCAACCACTCAATAATCTTTCTCTTTAGCTTATTCATAATCAACCTCAAAGTTAAATGTATCCAGCGGCTGGAGTTTGAAAGCATTCTTCCGATGCATAGCATCAATAATATCCTTGGTCTTCTTTTCTGCAATACCGGTACGAATATACTTATTCAATTCTGCATAGGTAAAGCCAAGTTTTTCCTCGTCAGTTTTGCCGCACAGACCATCACTGGGAGTCTTATGAACAAGTTCATAAGGCAGGCCAAGTTCATCGCCAATAGCCATAACTTCATCTGTAGTCAGTTTACCCAGCGGGCTAAAGTCACCAGCACTATCACCATGCCACGTGCTATAACCAATCCAGTCTTCACTCAGATTACACGTATTGACAACGAAGGCATTACCAAGCGTCTGCGCCACGAGATACAGCATAGTCATGCGGATTCGCGCAGGCATGTTAATTTTCGCATCTTCAGACAGTTCTCTGTCCATGCCCGCAATACCTTCAAGTTTACAAGCATTCGTGATGCCCTTGATGTTCAGCGGCACATGGTTAATACCAAGATGCTTGATGACTTTGATACTATCTTCAATGTCAGCCTGCTCACCATCGGGCATAGTAACACCCCAAACGCGTTCCGGACCGATAGCTTCCGCGCACAGCGCCGCGACAACAGTAGAATCCTTGCCGCCAGAAATGCCGATTACGCACTTAGAATTGGGGCCGAACCAATCCATCTTATTGCGAATCCATTCAACCGCCTTATCCTTAACATATTCCGCATCAAACCATTCACTATATCCATTAAAAGTCATATTATTCTCCTCTATCAAGTCTAAAGTTAATTGCTTCTTTTAAATACTGTGCATAGCTATCATCCTGACACATTGTTTTGCCAGGTGCATCACTAATCTTTGCAACCGGACGGCCATTCACATACTGCAACTTGATTACGATATTAAGTGCATCTACATCAGTATTATTCGTGCAGTAAGTACCAATACCGAAGGAAATTCTAGCCTTATCTTTGAAATAATCATACAGGTTTTGAGCTTTTTCAAAGTTCAAGCTATCACTAAACAGCAATGTCTTGGTCTTAGGATCAATTCCATACTTTTCGTAATGGGCGATCATCTTTTCGCCCCACTCATAGGGATCGCCGCTGTCATGCCGCACACCACTAAAGTTATTAGACATAGATCTATCAAAGTCAAGCAGGAACAGATCAGTAGTCAGAGTATCTGTAAGGGCAACGCCATTATCGCCACGATATTCCTCATACCAGTCCTTCATGGCATAGTAATTACCATACGCCACAGGAATCTTCGCAATGCCCTGGTACATTTCCACAAATTCATGTGCATAAGTACCAACAGGAAGCAGGTTATATTTCATAGCAAGATACACGTTAGAAGTACCAACCATGTTGGGCACTTCATTTTTCAGTGTACGTACTACTTCGTCTTGCCATTCGCGGCTTAGCCGTCTGCGGCAGCCAAATTCCGCAAACCTGAAGGTGTAATCATCATTCTTGAATTTCAGGATTTCATTCCATAGGCGAGCACGTGCAGAAGCAACCAGCGTTTCATAATCATATTGAAGTCTAAAATATACTTCATTGATGATTTCCAGAAGGTAGATCTCAAACTGCATACAAGAGAAGATCGGGCCGGTAACATCAACCTTCAACGTACCATCATCTTCGAGTACAATGGTAACATAATCACGCAGAGGGCGCCACAGCCGCAGAAACTCTACATAGTCGGGCTTAATGAAGCGAATACCACGCAGATAATTCAGCTCTTCCGGCTTAAACGTAAGCGTGCAAAGATGATCTACCTGTTCATTAATCTCTTCAAGCATCTCCTGCGTAAACTTTACATCCTTGTTGCGGCATTTAAACAGATAAGTGCCAAACAGATTAGGATGCTTGTGAAAAATGACCTGATCCATATTAAACTTATACAGGTCAGTATCAAGCAGAGAATTAATAATCGGATTAAGCTTCATTTAAATCCCTCTCTTTCAGTTCAGCCCAAGTTACAATCTTACCCTGGCAGCTTGCCATTACTTTCAGCGCTGCTTCATGTAGTTCGGGTGTTACGCCCGCACAGGCATCAGAGATAACCGTAATAGGAATCTCCGGATACATCGCCTTTAAAATCTGGAAGTTTGCGCTTACACAAATATCAGTGCAGAAGCCGCAGATCCAAATTTCATCAGCCTGTCCAATCTGACTAAAGTCAGCAAAACCATTAATCGCGCCAAAAGTACCCTTATTAATGATCTTACATTCTGCTTCAAAAGGAGTGGGTGCTACTTCAGAACAAATCTCCCATCCTTTTGTTCCATGAATACAATGCGGTACAGGGAGATTCTTACCTTCCTGAGTATTCATATAATTTTCATCATGATCGTCACGGGTATACCAAATATAGAAGCTATTTTCTCGCGCATATTTCAATACCTCAGCAACAGTAGGTAACGCCGCGATAGCTTCTTCATTACGAAGCGCTCCTCTTGTAAAATCTTCTTGTGCATCTACTACAATCAGAACTCGTTCCATAAAACTCACTCCTTTTCTTTTCTATAAAAATTATAATACAATTTTAAAAAAATGTCAAATAAAAAATGAGGCATGTTTTCGCATGCCTCGCCGCTTTGTATTTTAATTGATAAACAACATTAGGTAGTCTGGCTCAAGGCCAAGATTATCCCGCATAATATCTTCCGCAAGGTCGAGACTGCCATTAAAGAATGCTTCTTCCAACTCAAGTGCGGTTCCTTCTACCAAATTCTGTGCTTCGTTAACACTAATGTTATCCCGCTCAGAAATCATGTCTACCAATTCCTTAATACTATTTGGCATTGTATCCCTCCTTACCAACTTATCCTATACATTTTAACTTCATTTTCATATTGCATAGGAGTAACTGTATAGCCTAGTGCTTCAAACGCTTGAATTACATTATTACTCATTTCGCCGGCATAAATAAACGATGTGCCGCCATTTTGAATACAGTCCCAGATACGAATCTCAATGTGCTTATGTGTAGAAAAATCTTGTGCGGTTATAAGGTGTGCAACCGCACGAGCTTCTTGTGCTGTTAGCATGTTCTATATTGGTCAACAAACCATTTATATAGTTTAAGAAAATAATCTCGTTCTTCTACACATTCTTCTAGAGCCTTACTATGAGTCATTCCATATTCCTGCAAAGCATCTACAATAATACCCAAATCGCTCTTCTTAATTTGAATATTAACTGGCATATCGTATTTATCACATACATGCGATAGAAGGTGAACTTCTTTTCCGCAATTCTTACAAATCATCGTCATGTCACATTCTCCAACAGCTCAATGCTGCGTACCATGAATTTGCTCCAAGTAGCATTATTTACATAATACGTTGCCTGGCCATAGACAACATCAACTGCATCACATAGCTCTGTGCCATCTGCTTCAATGGTAGTAGTATAAACTGTGTCATCGTCAGGCTTCATAAAATGTACAATTGCAAGCCATTTTCTATTTTTTCCAAGATCCATCAGTTAGTTGCCCTCCCGATCGTCATCAGTGTTTTCCCAATCGTTTTTTAACTTACTGCCCGCAAGGGTAAAATACAGTGTTATAATTACCATCGCAGCGATACCGCCGCCAAGAATCCACCACATAGTTACCTCCAAATCAAGCCTTTCTTAGGTTCATTATCATTATCAAACTTCCAGAAAAGACGAACCATATCACGACTCATACTTTTTACTGTATGGCCGCAGCTTTCACATTCAATGTACCAAGGAAATAATTCCTCATCATCATCAAGTATGTGATGGATTTCGTATCCATGCGAGCCGCAATTTGCACAATACATATCCCTATTAAGCGCAGTCTTAGATTCAATTTCCTCTGTTACAATCTTCTTCATACTTATTTTCTTCCTTCCATAATTCAAGTGCCAATTCTTCATAGTTCGTAAAGATAACGCCGCAGAATGGACACTAAACTTGTATCGATGTAAAACTCATTTGACAATTTCCGCACCGAAAACCGCTATTAACTCTCTTTAGGTTCGAGACGTGAGACACGTAAACGTGGGACATTATTATCTTCACCCAACTTATAATTTCTAAATCTCTGCAGACGTTCTCTGTCTACATACTTCATATCATAAACCTTATCTTCCACAATAGCACGTGGTAGAACACGGTCTTTATATTCTTCTGCCCAATCCTTAAGCCGCTGCATGTGATCCGTATGTGTCATACCAGAAGTTCTACGATGGTACAAAATTTCATCTTTGCGTTCACCGCAATGAATACAAACGTACGGTTCTTTAATCCAAACTTCAGAAGTGCCATCCGCAAAATTGTCTTCAATATACCAGGGAAAGTCCTGCCATGTATGTGTGCAAGGCTGCGGCTGAAACTCAATAATAGGGGTAGGTTCCGTGTTCTTTTTTCTCTTAAACCAATTCATATCACATCTTTCTCCTTTACATTAAAATTATATTACAAATTTTATAAAAAGTCAAGTAATAAATTTATACGTGAACGCTACACTCGCCGTCCACTGTCGCTGCGCTCCAGTGGCCGCTCATTGCGCGTTTTTCGGGGCTGTCCCTAACGGGACAGCACCCGAGAGCTGGGAGGGAGGGAACGCTCAGTTAAGTGATTTGATTTGGCGAACAAATGCCATTGCTTCCTCTTTTGTACTATAAACTTTATATACTCGCGGGTCTGTATCAGTGTCAAGCCGCACCTACAACACAGGCAAACCCCATTCCATCTCCACCCACATAACCGCGTACCAATTCTCATTCACCTTAAACACATACTCCGCGTGCTACCTATCCCACGTATTAAAATGTGAATACCTATCAACAATAAATGCCATTTTTATCACTCCGAAATTTTTTACAATGGACACTCCTAACTCAAGTAAACATCATAAACTGATAAAAGAGAGGAAGAAAACTACTAATATACTGATGCGAACTTGAAAGTAGACCTTCCAACGTATTACAAGTACCATATCGTGGATTTTCAGATAGGAGGGGCTAGATTTTAGGTGCGTGCGCCAAATTTCAACTTTTGTCAAATATTTAATTAAATAAAAATAAAATTTAAATTCTTTCCTTTTTTTCCATTATATCACGGAATATTCGTTTTTGTCAAATGTTGGACTAGTAGTCGGACTAGTAGTTGGACTATTAGTTATACTTATATATAATATATATATACGGAAGTGAGTATTTTTTTTGAGTACTATATAGGAGGGAGGGGGTACTCAAAAAAATGACTCACTTTTAATGAAAATAAAAAAAATATTTTAAGAAAAGAAAATGAAATTAGAATCTGATTCTTTTTCTTACAATTATTATGAAAGAATTAGATACTTGACAAAAGTATAAATTCGTGATATAATTTTAATGTAAGATGGAGGTGGTTTAATGACTACGGTTACGGATTTAGCTAATAATGAAAAATTATTTTTTCGCCGCGGCCTTTATAATATTATTGATTGCGGGACTCGAACAGGTAAAACTTATTGGGCAGTAAATAATTTATAGGAGTATACAAGGGACGGGAGGCTGTTTCGGGTTCTTTATCTTGTAGATACTAATTCATTAAAGGATTAGATCCTACAATCATATTCGGACACTTGTGTGGATGCGGATATGTTTTGGGAGAATCCCAGCTCATGGGGTGAAGTTACCGATAAAATTGGAATAATGTGTTATTAGAAATTAGGACAATACGTTATCCAAGGGCATTTAGAATTCTTAGAAAATATTGACGTTATTTGTTGGGATGAATGTGATTCGATTTTTGATTTCGCAACCGCAGCTTTTACAAAAGCACGTAGAACTGATTTTGCAAGAAAAGATGCAACTAACGCGGAAATTCTTTCCATCATACAGCAATATTCAAGTAAGAAAGATTACATGCCGCTAATATTATTAGGGGCTTGGGAAAAAATCATAAACCAGGGGAGGGTTTTGGGCATTGGACTTTCAGCTTCTCCTGAGCGTGCAAAAGCCTATTATCAAAGTCTAGTTAGCGCAAGTAATCAAGGTAAGTTAGAAGCAGGTTATAGAATTGCAGCCGATATTTATTTTACAAATATTCTTGATCATATTAAGAAATTGCAGCCTGAGCCTGGTCGTGGCTATTGGTGCTACTCACCTTATATTGAGCCAAACCAGGGGATTGTTGCAGCCGCGAAGAATCGCGGCTTCAACGCTATAGAACTCCATTCGTTGAATAATACTGATAAACCCATGACAGAAGAACAGCAGCGTGTATATAATGTCATCGTGGCCACTGGTATGGTGCCGATGGAATATGATTTTGTTGTGGTAAATAAAGCGTTGGCGCGTGGAATTAATATTGTAGATCGACGCTTTGATAATGTTATTATTGATAGCTTTGACGCGGCTGACCGTATTCAAGCAGCTCGTCAGACCTTTGAGTATCAACGGCATCTAAAAACTTTCGCGCAGGAAATACCAGATCGCTGGTTAAATAAATGGTTAACTATTCCAGAGTGCCGTGAACTGGCGGAATATATGTAGGTTCCAACTATTGATAAGAATGGTAAGCATGGCGGATCTATTATGACATGGAACGCACTTAAAGATTGTCTACCAGCTATTGGATATACAGTAGAACAAAAGAAGCGTCGTTGTGATGGCAAACAACAGCAAATGTGCTTTATTACCGGACAATGGCATGATGCCGAAATAAAAGACAACCAATTCCTTGCGCTAGTAGAAGCAAATAAGGAGTAGCTCGAATGAGCTACTCCCTTTATTTTTTTATATAAAAGAAATGAGCCGCCATCCAACGCGATAGCGGCTCTGCTGTACAGCTTTCCCAAGGTTATTATAGGGGCCTCGGGCGGGTGAAAACGGTAAAGAAAGGAAAGCCCTCGGCCCCTGGTGCTGAATACAAGTCATGACCTCATATTCAGTATATGGGGCTTACGCCCCAGCGAATTAGCCCTTGGTGTAATACTTTTTACCCTTGGGGTTCTTCTCGTCCTTGCGGACTTCCATAGTGAGAGCACCCTGCTCTACTAGACGCATTGCGCTAGAACCGACTGCCATGACGGTTACGTTCTCGGCCACCTGGCCAGCTAGAGCGTTAAGAATGTCCTGGGCGGTTAGGTCGGTAAATGCAGGCAGGCCAGCAATCTGGGCATCGAGTGCCTGACGGCGAGCTTCTGCTTCAGGGTTAGGACCCTTTACCTTTACAGGCTTGTTAGCCTTTTCGGCTTCGCGGAGAGCGACCTCTGCTTCATATGCCTTATAGGCTTCCTTCGCGGCTTCAAAATTGAAAGCCTTATGGGTCTTGGTGTCCTTTGCAAGGGCGGTGCCAACTGCGATCTTCGCATAGCCTTCCTCGGTAGGAACGGCGATAAAGTTGGTCTTGTTCACACGGCACATCACGGCGCCGGGGATGTTTAGGATAGTCGACAGAATTTCAGCATTCGTCATAATTTTCCTCCTTTTATCACAATTTTAATTTACGGCGGATTGCGAACCGCACAAATTTTTTTCTTTAGTTCCCCTTGGAACATCTTTATTATAGCAGAATTTTCACTTTTTGTCAAGTATTTATTTCTACTATTTTTTGAGAAACTATATTTTCTTTCTCTTTACATTTATATTATAGCAGAAATTTGACAAAAGTCAAATGTTTGCGGAATAAAATTTATTATTTGACTTTTTCCAGCTTATTTTGCCAAAATTTTTCGGTGCGACGGGAAGTCGGCTTGCGGCGGATTCCCAGCTTCTCGGTAAATATTACACCATTGCAGCTTTTCGCAAGCCAAAAATCGGTGGCGTAAAATCAAAAGTACCAGCTTGTGAATCAATATTCATTTCATTTTTCGCAATTCCAGCTTTTCCAGCTTATTTTAACGGCGGCGTCGCGGGCGCGAGGCGTTCACGGTTTTAGGGTAACGCTTGTAGTATAAGGCGCGGCGTGCGCGAATCCGAACGTAAAATGAAATTACGTACCGATAGTTGGTAAGCACACGAACTATTGAGTTGTCAAGAGATGGATTTAGGTGTTGATCACCTAAATAAAAAAGGAAGAGGATTATTCATCCTCTTCCTCTTCATCTTCCTCGTCATCTTCATCTTTTTCTTCTTGCGCTTCAAGATAGTTCTCTAAAGAACGGGTCGCTTGCCATATAACATCATCCACAGAACGGCACCAGTCTACATCAGCAAATTCATAATCCCCATCTTCATCTTCCCATGCGGTCATTAAACCATAATGTACCTTACCATCTGCACCTTCAAGGCTGGTGTTCAAGTCGGCTTTGTACAGACCATAATATCCGGTAAAAGGACATTCACGCTTTGTCATCTGTTCACAGAACTTGACAACATCTACACCAGGTTTAACCAAAGGAGTATTTAATTCTACAAGGCGCTTGAAAGCAGTTTCATAGAAGAAATATATATCTTCTTCGGGGACGATCGCGGCTTCACCGTAGTCAGAACCGCACGAACCATAGGTAATCATATATACACTTTCCATATTCTTACTCCTTCAATTCCCTTTCGATGATTTCAAAGAACATACCTTCTACAAATTCTTCAAAGGTATAATCTTCTCCATCTTCTTCTTTGCGTTCCTCATAATAGTCACGCATTTCTTCGTTATTGGAACAGTAATCTATACCGTCATTTACTGCATCATTACGCTTCTTATAAACGCCCATAATCAAGGACATATCATCTGTCCATTCCGGTGCGGGATTAACCATTAAGATATAGACTTTCATTCTTTTCATTCCTTTCTTAACCATTCATAGATATTACAATCTTCTAAAAATTGTAAACCTTTTTTAGAAAACACTTCTTTTTCTTGATTAGCGATAGTTTCAAGCACAATACGCTGAAGGGAAGTAATATGAGTAGTTCCCCAAAAAGTCAATCCGGTATCTCCATAAGTCATTAAGGAAATACGAATCCATCCTCTGTCTATCAATACTTGGTCGGGTCGTCCGTCGTCGTTGACAATGCCGAAGTGCTTAAGAATATTCCTTGCTTCATCAAGATGAGCATGGTCTTTACATTCTATCAGAGTTCCATCCGGTGCAAGCCATCCGATATAATCCATACCGTTCCTCCCTTCGTCTATAATATAATATCATATAGTTATGGGAAAGTCAATAAAGTACTTTAGGTGTTTAACACCTAAATACGTTTAAAATAAAATAAGTAAGGCCGAAGCCTTACTCATTTGTCACATTCTTTTTCTGAAGGCGAACCCAGTTAATCAAACCGATGATTGCCATAATCAGATAAATAGACTTCTTTGTGAGGTACACAGGGTCGAAGTGCTGAATATACATTGCTACGGCTACAATATCCGTAATCAACCACCATGCATACTGCTCACGGTAACGAAGCATCTGAAGCGCAGTAGCTACAAGACCGATTGCCACAGTTGCGGCATCCAACCAAGCAACATTACCGCCGATCTGAACAAGAATATAATGATACAGAATAGTCATACCGCCGACAAGACCAACGCATAGAGCGTTCTGCGGAAGCGTCAGTTTCTTTGCCTTAGTCAGTTTCTTATCATCGGGGTCACGGTGTTTTACCCAGAAATACCATCCGGCAATATTGGTCGGCAGATAGAAAAGCATTTCAAGTGCAAACGTACCATAAATTTTCCAATACCACAGATACACGGCATACACAAGTGTGTTCACGATACCGAAAACATAGTTTGCGATATTCGCCTTCGCACAGAAGAAGATACACACCACACCACATACGGCGCTGAAAAAGTTAATCACGGTCAGCCAGGGCGGATTGCCATTGGGATTCGGACTGACAAAGGCGCTGACCATTGCATAGGCGGCGATAACAATCATTACGATTGCCATTACCCATTCATACCATTTAAGGGACTTAAAACTATTTTTCAGATACAGATTCATTTTAAATTATCCATCCTTTCGCTTCTTCTTCATTCATACTTCTGACTTTTGTTGCGCTTATAGGGACTTCGGTTCTGTCTTTGTCGATGATGCAATATTCTGCAAACGGATATTCTTTGTTGAAATACGCACGATATTCTTCTTCACTTCCGAATACCGCATCGAACATTCCTTCTTTGCAAGCATCAAGGACAAGAGGAGTTTCCTTTTCCCAATCTTCATTACCGTTTTCATCACGGCAATTTGCTACATCAACGCACAGGGGAATTACTCGCCCATTGTATTGAGAAGCAACTTTCTGAACGGTTTTCCACCGTTCCTGCGGTGTCAGCTTTAACCAGCCGTATTCTCCACCGCTACCTCTTTGAGCGAAAGACTGAATAATTCTATCTTCATCAGTACCATTGATAAACAGAATCAAGTACAATCTTTCACAGACTTCGAGTGCCTTTTCGACACAGTGTAAGTGTCCTTTGTGGAATGGCATAAATTTTCCACCGTACATACCTAACGCATACTTCAATCGAATCCCTCCTTCGATGGTCTTATTATATCACTACGCAATAGAAAATGCAAGAGCAAGTTTTTAGGTGTTTAACACCTAAATATGATATAACTGACAGTGGAAGGGACTCTGCTCGGAGTTTACGAGGGTTTGAGCGAGACCTCGACCTTCCACCTGTGATATACACTCGTCAGCCCGGACTTCATTACTACCCCAAGCACAGACCGTGCGCACGCTGTGCAAAAAGCCTTCATCCATCGCCCGATAGTTCACGAAGAGATTCCTGAGTAGGAGTTGTGTTTGCTACCCAGTCTAAAGCAGTGTGTCTGTCACCGTCACAACTCGTTTTCTGTCATGCCACTTTCTCTTGGAACAATTATATTATAGCACTTTATTTTAAAAATGCAAGTGCTTTCTTTAGGTGTTCAACACCTAATATAGAGACATGTAGGACAAAGTCCTACATGTCTACCGGTAAGATTTTACATCTACTAAGAAAGATGTAATCTAAAAAGGTGATACACTTATAAGGTTGTCCCTTTTTCAGTGCTTCACGAAAGAAATACCGATCTTGTTTACAATACAGGTCATAATGAAACATAAGATTTTCATCTTGTTTACATTTCTGCATTGCGGCGAACTTGGCTTTTGCCCTGGTACGATACGCTCCGGAAAATTGGTCTTTACATATCAGTACATAAGCTGTCATTTTTCTTCCTGTGCTTTCGCTTCGCGTTTTGCCTTATCAGTAGCAATCTTTTCAGCTTTAGCTTTTGCTTTTTCAGCCTTGTCAGACTGCTTCTGCGTGTAAGCATCAATTTCAGACTGCATATACTGCTGGGCGGTCATATCATCACGCTTGTCCGCGACAATCGCACCGATGCGGATATACCGCTCGTCACCATTGAGGTCAGTGAGAATGATACCCTGCTGACGGTCATTAACTTTCTGGAAAGCATCAGTTTCGCCATTGGCAATCATAGCAAATACTCTGTCACGAAGGTCTTTGTCCACAAGTGCTTTAGTTACTTTCGGCATTTCATTTCATCCCTTTCTTTCTTGGTACGTTTACATTATATCAAAATTATAAGGAAAGTCAATAGGATTATTTAGGTGTTCAACACCTAAGTTTGGGTAAAGAGAAAATGGGATGTACAGTCCCATTCCTCTTAATCGTTACCGTCCGGTAACTTTCCGAATCAGATCACCGATCAGTTCGGCAATTTCGTCGATCGTACCGTCGATCAGATCATCGACGTCTTCTTCATCCTCTTCGGGTTCGTCTTCGGGATCGTCCACGTCATCGTCCTCGTCCTCGTCTACGTACTCATCCTCGTCCTCGTCCTCGTCGGCTTCGGCTTCGGCTTCGGGTTCATTCGCAGAACCAATCCAATCGTCATAGGCGAGATCCATTTCATCCTGGACGGCATCCATGACTTCCTGCTCATTCAGAGCATAGGAGCGAGCACCGTTCGCAGGATTGTCGAGGTCAACCGTGACCGGAGTGATGGAGATTTCATATCCGGTGTAATTGCCCTTGGTGTAGTCCTTCGCCGCCTTCAGAGCATCGGGGAACTCATTGTACACACCGATAATCCGCTGAGCATACTTGTCATTGACCACAAAAACCATCTGATACATAACCGATAAATTCCTTTCTGGTGTTTAAGAGTTTTCCTTCTCTCTGTTCAACCTCATTATATCATTTTTGTTTGCTCTTGTCAAGCATTTTTTCCTTGGGGAGAAGAAAAGTTTTTTCAAACTTTGTGAGTCCCTGCACCCTATCTCACATTAGGTGCTTCATCTCCCAACAGGAGGATTCCCTCATCCCCTTGGAACAATTATATTATAACAGATATTCTATAAAATGCAATAGGGAAAATTAGGTGTTTAACACCTAAGTAAGTAATCCTTTCGGATTACTCGTCGGCATCGCCGTGAAGAGTGAGAGCATAACAAATGTCATATACATTAGATAAATTATCTTGCCATTGTTTAGAAAGTGAGTTCCATACGTCATTATCAATACCATTGATAAAATTCAACATACTATTTACAGTATTTTTTTCTTCTGCAGAGAGTTCTATACGACTGGTAGTAACAGTTGTGACTTTCATATTACTGTCCGCCTTTCTTTTTTACGTCCTTCATGGCCTTATTCTCTTACCCTTTTATTTCGGCCAATCCTGCTTATCCACGATGGTTTATAGCCATCTGATACGAGTTTCTCAAGGGTACAGGATTTTGGTTATTTTAATTTTCTTTATTTTTCTTTTCGGCTTCTTTCATTGCCTTTTTCACAGCACGCTCCTGTGCCTTACTCTCTTTTTCTTCCTTATACTCTTCGGCGGCTCTTTCACCATTATAAGGAATATAACCACCGTTACCGTCACGAGTGCCACGAGGAATAGAGATTTTGATTTTCGGGTACTTTTCATTTCCTTCTGCATCCACAAGAGGAATTGCAAACTCGCCAGGACCGACTATGCTAATCTGCGTATTACGGTCAAGGTCATAATACTCTGCCAATGCAGAAATTACCACTTCAAGAACTTCTTCACGAAGTGCTTTTTCAAGTTCCGCTTTACTTGCCATACTCATGCTCCCTTCGGTTTACAGTTTCCCTTCTGTTCTGATGAAATTATATCATAAATTTTGAAAATTGTCAAGAAAAAATTTTTGATAAAATTTTAGGTGTTCAACACCTAAAGATATTTAAGGATAACAGAGTAAGCCGGAAGGCTTACTCTGTAAGAGTTGACTTTAGGTAAGTAGCATATTGCTCGTAGAAATCACGCTCATCCTGTTCACGGCAACCATTGTTCCACGCTTTAAGATACTGTAAAATATTCCGTTCATTGGATACTTCACAAGTAATATAGGAAATATCTGGCTGGTCTTTTCTACGTATCGAAACAATATGCGTAAGTCCATTAAACACTCTTTCCATATACAAACGTTCTACACAATTATGTTGTGCTTCTGCTTCTGCATGAAAATCTTCTTTAGTGAGTAACGGTCTTGCAATAAACGTATCATTCTCATAGTAAAGCCATGCCATATTATTATGCCGTTTTAAACCGTCATCATAATGAACATTTTTATATTCATCATAAAGATAACATAAGATATAATACTTAGTCATAATATTGTGTTCTACTTTCAGTTCAAAACCCATAGTAGTACACATATTATAGAATTTGAGGACTATATCACAAAAGCAATAATAATTCATACGGCTATATACTCTTTCAGAGATAGCACGAAGAATCATTTTTTCTATAAATTCTTGTGGGATATTTCGATTATCATTTTTTAAGTAGTTAATTACTTCTCTTGCCCATTCTTTCTGTTCTCCGCACTTATCAAGGAAAGTTTTGTACTCTTTATAAATTTGGTATTGTATAATATGGCTTCGACTATAACAGTTGTTGCATGAAGCTCGAATATATTCAACTACTTCTTTGGTTAAGTTTGTGGTATCAGTTTCCAAGAACATCCATGTTTCATATGAAAGTTCGACATTAAGTTGAAGGCTAATTAACTGTTCAAGACGATTGAGTTTATTAGAAGAATACGTATATTTACGATAATCTTTAATAAGTTCAAGTGCTCGATGCAGATATTCAGGAAGCATATTGTTATTTAACTTAAATGCATCCGGAACGGTTTTGATAGGATTTCCCTTAATTCCAATATAAATATTATTGAGAATATCCCATTTTCCCCTGATATTTCCTTCTCTGTCATAAGCAACCACCAGTGTACGTTCTTTGCGATAATCCATTTTAATCCCCTTCCTATACTCTCTTGATGCAATAGTAGTATAGCATAACTCATATAGTTATGCAAGGAAATATATTAGGTGTTCAACACCTAATTTTTGGGTATAAGGAAACCGCCTGTCACAGACAGGCGGCGAACAGTTTTAGGCAATTCCGTACAGAATAGCCTTGCCGGTGCGGTCTTTAGTGACCTCGGCATCCCACAGTTTGGTCAGACCGTGAACGATCTTACCACGGGCGATACCGGTAGCATCTGCGATCTCCTGTGCGGTCACAGGGGCATTGGCGGTGCGGATGCACTCCATCACCTTGTCGTGCAGTTCGGCATACAGGGTGCGATTAGCTTCCGCCTTTTCCTCGCCCTTCGCCAGTTCCGCCTTCAGTTCGTCCTTCACTTCGGACAGTTCGGCTACATCATTCTGTTCGATGTAGTCCACCAGGGTTTTCATAGTCGCTTTCTTCATAGCAACAGTTTCCTTTCCGGTTTTATAGAGTGTCCTTCTCTTTTTTACGTGATAATTATATCACCGAGAAATGGAGTTTGTCAAGAGGTTTCCGAAAATTTTCTCCCTTTTATTTTCGGTCAAGAGAATCGGCAGGTCTTGAGTTTCCAAGGAGATTTGTTTCCGTTCCTGTTCTCCCTCTGACAATTATTATTATACTCATTTTAAGGAAAAATGCAATAGGGAAATTTAAGTGTTGAACACCTAAATAGAATACGTAGAGAGAAACTCTCTACGTTTAGTTAGCGACGACGAATCACCAACTGAATATGAGTAGTATCCCACTCCGGATTAAGGTCGAGTTCTGCCCACTTATCCGCATAATACGGAAGGAGATAGCGAACAGAATAGATTACTTTATACTCTTCCGGATTCATCAGTTTCAGAAGGTCTTTGACGCTCCAAGAGAAATAATTCTCTTCGAGTTCTTCTTCCCATCCGTTGTCTTTCCACTGATACTTCATCATAAAATGAAGGAAATTCTCAGTACGGGTAATACTGCCATACTTCATTTCAAACTCGGTAACATAATCGTTATCAAGTTCAACTTTCCAACGATAATCATTGGTATAATCAGACACCGGATAGAACATATCACGGACAGTTACATACTTCGGTTCAAGCGCTTTAATAAGTCGTTGAATACTGCGCTGACCGCTGGGAGAAGAAGAAAATACTTCGTGCAGTACACAGGAGAAGTTAATACAAATTTCACTTCCGTCATATCGTGCAAATACATCACTGATAAGAAGATTCAATTCTTTTTCGTTGTAAAAGAATTTACGAACAGAAGTATCTTCACCATAATTTTCTCTTGCGCGAGCAAGCAGTTCTTCATTGTTATCAAAGCCATAGAAGTCAATAGACGGGAACAGTTCTTTTAACATACAGATAAGCGCACCATCGGCGCAACCAAAGTCAATAACGCACTTTGCGCCAATAATCTTATCCATAAAGAAAGCCTTGTCCCACAGAGATTTTTTCATTTCCTCGGTATAAATATCAAGATTCATTACATCATTCCTCCCTTTCCACAAGCATATTATATCATAGATATATTATAAGTCAAGAAATTGTTTTAGGTGTTTAACACCTAACGAGAAAGGGACTGTTAGTCCCGTTAATTATCATCAATATCAACACACACTGAATTAAAAACTCAGTTTCTTCTTCATCTTTCTTACCTTCTTTCTTTTTCTTCTCTTTCTTATACTTTATAAAACGATAAATAGGCCGGATAAGGATAAGGATAAGATAATAGGGAAGAACCAACATAATTGATGCCCACCCATCATCTAACCAAATACCGCCACTGTCGGTTTCTTCGGCAATCCACGCAAGCAGACCAATGATTAGCCAACAAGTAAGGAAACCATACAGAAATAACATACTTTTATTTTCCTTTCTTAATAATCAAAATAATTACGCTCGAAACGTTTTGCCATCTGCCGATTTGCCGGAATATTAAGCCAACAGATAGCCCATTCTGTCGCTAACCGCTCCCACGGCATTTGCATATATTCAATCTGATTGGACGCTTTCTTTTCTCGCTTGCCATATTCTACTACATCCATAACAGAGCGAGTTGCCCAATGACCACATTCATGAAGAAGAGTGAGGGTGATATAACTGAATCCTTGAGCAATAGGACAACGCTGGATAAAATCCTTACGAAAGGCTTTGTCCGCATCATCAAAAGAGGAAGGAAAGGTGCGAGGAAGTGTAAGGCGAGGTACTTTATTATCAGTATCCATGCCCCAATTATTATCATATCTCTCTCTGGAAAATACGACTTTGGCATCGCACGCATAGGAACAGAACTCTCGGATTGCTTGCTTCTTAGTCATAGTCATCCCTCACTTTCATATACATTATATCATAGAAATAGGATATGTCAACAGGTAGAATTAGGTGTTCAACACCTAAATAGAATGAAATGAAATTACCGCTCCCAATCGGGAGCGGCACTGTTTCGTTAATCCACGGAGTAGGAGTTAACCTTACCGGGAGTAACCTTGACCTTATCCTTAAGGCCGTGGGTCAGTGCGTACTGCACCTTGCCCTTGCTGAAACCTTCGGGCAGTTTGCTCTCGACTTCGCCGTACAGTTCGACCAGGGTTACCGGAGCCTTAGCCGTCTTCAGCGCGGTCAGGATGATGGGTTCAACCTGAGCATACAGAGCTTCATTAGCCTTCTTCTGCTCCTCGCCCTTTGCGAGTTCAGCAGTGATTTCCGCACGAGCGGCTTCGGCTTCAGGGGTGTCAATGGATTCGATGAGCGACAGAACAGTCGCAAGAGTGGCTCTCTTCATAGCCATTTTCCTTTCCGGTTTGTAGGGTGTCCTTCCCTTTGTTCGTGATTATTATATCACAGTTTATATTGAAAGTCAAGAGATTTGAGAAAAAATCTGCAACTTTTTTCTCGACGTTGCACTTTGGGTCTATTGTATCTTGCAGTAATACTCACCTACTTGCGCTATCCCAGAGGGGCCAACCATCCTTGGGTTGGTGTCTTTTCCCTCCTGACAATATACATTATACTCGGTTCTTATAAAAAGTCAAGCACTGTTTTTAGGTGTTAAACACCTAAACTAGGGTAAAAAAGTAAGCCTTTCGGCTTACATGATTCCTTTTTCATTTTCCTTTTCCTGTGCAAGGGAAGCGGTAATGAACTCTTGGAACTTGTCCCTAAACTCGCGGTCTTGATTATCCGGAGAATTATTAAACCGCCGTAAGAACTGTTCAATATTACCGGAAAGGCTTACTTCACACGTAAGGTAAGGAACTTCGGGGTTAGTCTTTAACCGTACACCAACAATGTACGTTTCCCCTCTAGAAACATCGTCCATATAGTTACTTTCAACGCAATTTTCTTGCCTTGTTGCTTCGGTATGGAAGTCTGCCTTACTGAGAAGGGGACGAGCGATATATCTGTCATCTTCAAAGTAAAGGAAGGGTTTATCATTATACCTTTTCAGAAGGTTATCATAATTATCCTGTTTATACTTCTCATACCGCCACCGAATAATGGCATACATAGACAGAATATTATGATAAACCTTGACTTCTTCTTCCATCCCTTTAAGGCATTGTGCCCATTCTTTAATAAGGCAAGCAAAACCATAAGAACTCTGTGTCATTCTCGCCTTTTCGGTAACTCCACGGCGAATCATGCCGACAACAAAATCAACAGGGAGAGATTTATCTATTTCATCAATAACTCCACGAACCCAATCTTTATCCACATCATCAGTAAGATGAATAAAGCAATCTTTATAGGTCATCCGAGTTTTATAGCCTTCGATAGTCCAACTGGCATAAACATTGTCATAGTTTTCTTTCAAAAACTCGACACATTCTTTATTCAGAACTGTATTATCAGTGGCAAGCAGACGGAAAAGGTCGGAATTATGGTTTAACCGCAAACCAACACTAATTACTTCTTCCAAACGCTGGCCTACACGTTCATTACCATATGAGCGAGTGAGCGTGTCAAAGTAATTATACATCATGTAGATAACATCAGAAATCGGAGTTGCTTCTTCGAGATAATAAAGATAACGACGCATAGTATCTTCATTAAAAGCAACCGGACGAGTTTTAACGAGTCCGCCTCTGACACCATAGAACTGATTGGTCAGAATATCCCACTTTCCCCTGCGAACATCACCGTCATACGCAACAATAAAATTCCGTTCCTTTACGTACTTCATAGATAATCCTCTCTTTCTGCTCCCTTGAGCAAGTATATTGTAACACTTTGCTATACATTTGACAAGGGGCATGTTTAGGTGTTCAACACCTAATTATGGGCGGAAGAAGGGTGGGACAATTCTGTCCCACCTCCTTATTTGGTTTTGAAATTGTACACATCATTACGTACATATTTCTTAGTGTATTCGCCACTATACACTTCTTCACCATCAACTTTAATAGTGAAGGGTTTTGATACTGACCGGGGAAGCACTTTGTTTACATCATATTCGGTTGCCCATGTAGCACCATATTCATTTATACAATGCCACAGAATTTCTGCTTCGATTTCTGAATCGAATAATCCCATATGTTCTTCGATAAAATCCGGTTTTACTTTTATGTACTGATAAACTACTTCGGCAGAACCTTTATAGTTTCCGGTATCAGTAAACCGCTGATTGTTTTCACAAAATAGCCGATAACCTAAACCATTTGTGATAAACTGACTTGCATATCCCCATATATCATAAACCGGAATATTATCAAGGGGATTGTTACAATGAAACCACTCACAATTATAGCGAGTAACTTTATCATCAAAAGTCGAGTTATACGCATAAACCGCAGTAATTTCATACTTTTTAATGTCCTGTTTCAGCTTACGCATAATATAGCCCCACTTGTCCATAACGGCATCATGTTTACGCATCATTTCAACGTATTTTTGCCGCTTTTCTTTATAATATGCAGACTCAAATAGGGGCAGATTATGCCATACTTGTTCCACAACGTTACACTGACAATCGACCAGCTCGCCATTATCCATGTCCATGATAACCCACGAATAATCATAGCAAAAAGGTTTGTCAAGTCCGGTTGTTTCAGTATCTAACACGATACAATAACTCAAATCGTAACTCCTTCGGTTTGTGAGGTATCCTTCCTCTATTGCATACATATTGTACCATAGTTGTACGTATTTGTCAAAACTATATTTTAGGTGTTGAACACCTAAATTAAGTAAAGGGGATTAACTCCCCTTGATGAGATTGTACAGGACAGTCAGAATTTCAGACGGTTCATAGGCTTGCCCTGTCCATGCCTGTCGGATGGCGGCGTTATCATCGAAAAGAATATCATCTTCTTCGGTGATAAAATTCTGCTTCGGGACACCATAGGCTGTGATATGGATAGCATCAAATTCAACAGAGCCGAGATGCTTATCCAGCCAGCTATATTTTTCAGCGGTTACAGCCTGGTCATAAGCAGGATTGGGAACCTGGGAAAGCCAGCTGATGATTTCCACCCGGAATCCCATTGTACGCAGTTTATTCAGATACCGCGCCAACAGGCTCATATTAAGATTAACCTCAGCTTCGGCATACGGAGAGGGGTCAAATGCACGCAGTTTTTCCAACCAATTAGGGTAATCATACAGACGATTCAGTGTACCGTCCATATCGAAGAAGATAGTTTTCATTCCTTCAACTCCTTTCATTTACCATAGTCATTCTATCATATGATGTGTAGAATGTCAACTAATATATTTATGTGTTGAACACCTAAATATGTGTATTGATTTATTTTATAGATATGATATAATGCTTATGAAAGGAGATGGAAGGATGAAAGCGATTAAGATTAAAAGGGTGTGTCTGTTTAATGCGGACACGGAACAATATTCTTATATGGAACAGGACTTTCTTCCTACTCTTGATGATTTCGCTATTCTCAACTATATCTTTGAGTATGGCAAGCATGTTTGGATGGGTCATACTATGTATAAGGTAGTCGTGCGGTCTGACGGTACAACTCGCTTTGACCGCTATGAAGTGTTTACTGTTACACAGTATGTGCCGAGTTGGTATGATAATCTGAGAAAGAAGATAAGGGGATGGTAATGCGATGGCGACGCTTGTGATTATACTTAAAATTTTTTTCATCATTATTGGTTTGCTTTTAACCATATGGGGCATTATTGAAACTATGGATAGTATTAGGCTCAAATGGGTAGATTGCACCCTTATGGCTTTAATGATTGCTGTTGGTGGTTTATTTGTAATCTCAATTGGAATTTTTGCCATAACTTAAATAATATTTCTGCTTCGGCAGAAATACTAATTAGGTGTTTAACACCTAATAAAAAGGGCACCCCGTAGGGTGCTTAAGCGAACTGATACAGATAGGGGCAGTGGGGATTATTGACACCTTCGATGCATTTCAGAACACCGATTTCAGCCAGTTCCTGAAGAGCCGTGCCGATCTTTGCAGGCAGAACGAAGCGATAGTATTCGTCATCGAACTGATTCAGATAACGACGACCATAAACCGCTTTTCCGAGCTTATAGGTGGTGAACAGCTCTTTAGTTTCACTGTACTGGGTCAGGGCAGGAGCCAGTTCTTTCAGAAAACCCCGCTTCTCTTCCTCTCTTTCTTCCGCTTCCCGTCGAATTACCGCCATTCTCCGCTCAACAGCAAGACGAACTCTCTCTTCACCGATTTCCGACATTCTGTCCATGAAATTCTGTGCCATACGATTTTAAATCCTTTCCGGTGTTATAGTGTGTCCTTCACTTTCATAAGTATTATATCATACTATTGTGAAAATGCAATAGATATAGTTAGGTGTTTAACACCTAAATTTGGATATACGCAAAGCAATGAGCCACACTACCCATTGCTTTTTTGTACACTTATTAGTTCATGACGCTAATAAAGTACCGTGCGTATCGGTGTTTTCTTTACACTTCCTTCACGTAGAAGTCCTCCAGATACACCCAAAGAATAGCCTAGACGGTAGGAGTTTTGTTATCGAGTCAACTCTTACTCTAACCACGGTTCCGGAAGGGAGTGATTTAGTGTGAATCACTTGTTCCCTTGGAACAATTATAGTATATACTATTGATGCTAATATGTCAACAGTTAGTTTTAGGTGTTTAACACCTAAACAAAAATTCCCGCATCATGTGCGGGAACGGGAGGTAAAGACATACTGTTCTCTCTGCTTGCGACGCCTGCGGCCGAGAATCCATCCGATCAGTTTGATAATACCACAAATGATCAGAATCACGGCGGCGAGTGCCAGAGGAATCCATGTGGGCGCGAGTACCCACCACCATGACCAGTCAATGACATGGCACAGTTTAAGGATTACGAAGGCCACAGTCAGAAGTTCGAGAATGCCGATACCAGATGATGTTGTTGATGTTCTTGTGTTACTCATTTTTTCACATCTCCTATAATTCCATAGAGTTTGAGTATTCTTTCAACAGTACGGATATCCTTATCCTCACAAGTGATAGGAACCCGTATAGTTTCATGTGTAGGGTTGGTTGTAATTTCACCAATACTACAACCAACACGAGAGAAAATGGAGTTTAGAAGTAGCCGAGAAACGTCATTATTCGGCATACAATATGTTCTTGTAACCATATTAGGTCACCTTCCCAAAGCGGCTAACAGAGAGCTGGACATACTTCTTTTCCCACTCCGGCAGAGTTTCTACGTAAGCATCACGCTCTGCTTCAGTCTTAAAGAAGAAATACCGTCCGAAACTTTTTGCCACATACAGAGTACCCATTTTCCATTCCTCCTTCTTTGTTCCTCTTGGAACAATTATATATTACTTCAAGTTATAGGATTTGTCAATTCATTTAATTAGGTGTTTAACACCTAAAGATTTGGGAATGGGATTTCAAGTCCCATTTTCCATATAGTCGGATTCGTTTTCGATAATTGGGCCGGTAATCTTATAAATGTTGCCCATATCATACTGACGTTCGAGAGTATAGCCCTGTTCATAGAGTTTGGGGTACATATTATTATCGGTGATTGTTACTACATAGGTTCGTTTTGTTTCGGAAGGATTGCTTATTCGAGTTGAACCGCCTATTGCAATAAGAATGAAACCTATAACAAGGACGACAAGAAAGATAATTTTTATTACAACCGCAGGGGCACTATTATCTTTACTAAGAGTAATAAGAATAACACCACTAATAACACATGCTACCATACCAACAATTGCTACTTCTAACAATACTTTAACATCATAGCATGTAATTACCTGAAGGATACTCATATTATTTCCATCCTTTCTTACTTTCAATGAAGAAATAATCAGTGACACGATACCAATACTTTAAGTCATCATTCAGTTCACTACGAAGCAAAAAGTATGTCCACGGTTTTTCCTTATAAGGCATATACACTTTATAAATCGAACCGAATACATGAATCCCACGCTCTTTGAGTTTATGTCCAGTGTCGATATCGTGCCGAATAACTCGGCTAATGAATTTAATCATCGTCATTTTCATCATCATCCTCGTCAATATCGCAGTCAAGCATATGACTTTCAATATGATAGGTATGAGGGTAAATCCAACCATCTGTCGCGGCTTCGGGAACGTCTATACGATATTTAGTTTTACTAATCAGTTCAGTATTAACTTTATCTTCTTTCATTTCTTGTCCGATAGCAACATAGGCATTATGAAGGCTGGAATATACACCTTGAATTTCTGAAATGGAATCATCTTTACGATGGCTAATTCTTTCAACAGTATAAAGCTTCATTCTTCTTCCCATCCTTTCTTATGTTTCGGCGGTTTATTGCGCTTGTCCTCTATTACTCGACTTACGCAGTAACCTTGAGGAAATGTCTTGCGTTCAGATTGAAACACTTCAACCCAAGTTTTGGGTTTTTGCTTCTTCTTCTTACTCATGCATACCCCTCCTTACAATAAAATTATATCATAAATTTAATATTTGTCAAATTTTAATTTTAGGTGTTTAACACCTAAATAAAACTATTGCAAATAATAAAGTTTGTGATATAATATAAGTGTAGTTAAAGAAAGGAGCAGAATTATGGAAGAGTATGTAAAGCATTTACCAGTATCAGTATGGAGTAGTGTATGTTATAAGCATATTTATTGGATGCGGAGATGGAAACGGCATTTATATAAGTGTATAGCATACAATCTTAAAAATGGCTGTGTACTAATTATTCAGCCGCGCTTATGGGCTTTTATAATTTTCTATCCTTATGACTTATTGCTTCAAATCATTCGTACATCTCATGGAGATAGATTTGAGTGGCCAAGAAGTGATGGTCTTGCTATTTATATTGGTAAGCATAGTGATGACTATAAGAAAGTGTTTGAGATGTAAGGCCTTGAACACGTGGTATTGCAGTAATGCAATGCCTTATACTATTAGGTGTTCAACACCTAAATACCGACCTTGGGATTAGTCCCAAGGTATTACCCATACGCACAGTACCCACGCAAGAATAGCAAAAATATATGCTATTACTTTTTCATACGTCTTGTCCGCACCAATTGCCCAAATCTGTGCAATAGCCAGGGCGGTACACATAGCTCTCATATAGTTCATACTTTTCTCTCCTATCTACTTATATTAGTCGTTCAGTTTGCGTGACAGTTCAACGATAAAACAGCATATCACATGGATTACAGACACAATGGCGAGAGCATTAGCCGGAATAGTTCCGCACCAATACAGAATAGCCAACACGATAACTGCGATACCCAACATTTTATTCACCCCTTTCTATAATTTCCCACTGGATTCTTTTGCCATTTAAACATTCTTCGCACTTATCATTGCCGCAGGCTTCGGGATTAAAGGGACAATCCCACGAGCTGTCGAGTATACCCATAAGACCCTTTTTTTCTTCTTCTGTACAGATAATTTTCATTTTATATCTTTTCTCCTTTTATTACCAAATAGTCTTACCATCTTCAGTAAACTTACTCTGATTATAATCTACCTTTTTCCGCAGGAAAGGCGGAATTTTTTTAGTACCACCATAAGCCTTAACCAGCTCCTTCTGAGTGGTTACATACATAGTGATGATTTTTTCTTTCTTTTCATCTTTGATGATAGTAATTCCGGTATCAGTTATACAGATGTATCGTCCAGCTGGTCCACCGATACCATAGCCGATATACTTTTCCTTAACAATTTGTCCTATGCCGATTTTTTCTACAATATTCTTTACTCGCTCGGCTCGGTCTACTGATACATGATAGGTCATTTCTGCCATCTTGGAATCCCCCTTTCATGGTATGAGTATATCATAGGGTTATAGGGTTGTCAACGCATAATATTAGGTGTTTAACACCTAATTAAAATAAAAATATAATGCGCTTGTAAGCGCATTATACTTCCAACTGAGGTTTAGGATTATCATTGAGATAAACCCCTTCGGGAATAAGTCTTGTCCATGTACCATGTGCATTAGGAACAGAGAAGTGACAACCGATGGCATCTGCATCAGCGATCAACTGATCCATACGCTCGGATAGCTCTATTCTCTTTGCTTCATGGCGAGCACGGTTGCAAACATCAATAAGTGCTTCCAGCTCGTCAGCTTCCATGTTAGCAATATCCAAGTCCCATTTGAATTTACCAGATACAGTCATCACTTACACCTCTTTCACATAATATGCCAGCTTCATGCCGGTTTCGGGAGAACAGTTATAGTAGAAGATTGCGTTGCACAGCTTTTCAAAGTCCGCATTAGGATCATTAGCAGGCTTTGTAGTCCAATGTGCAAGCTGACTGGTAGGGCGGACACGATTAGGAATAACCATAACCGCTTCACCTTCATCATACAGTTTCTTTGCAAGTGCCTTTGTTACCTTTACCATGCTACTACCTTCTTTCTCTTATTAGTCCCTTTGGACAGTTATACTATATCATATACGATAGAGTTTTGCAAGTCATGTAATTAGGTGTTCAACACCTAAATGTAAAAAGACTCCAGTGGAGTCTTAAAAGAACCTTTCCGAGATGTAAATGATAAGGGTGACGATGCCCGCGAGAATAAAAGGAACAAGCGGGATCAGCAGAAATACCCACCAGGGCAGATAGAGGACAATGTTGAATAGTCCAATGTTAATCATAGTTTCACTCCCTTGCCATCACTTCATCATAGTCAAGTCCCAGCCATTCGCATACAGTTTCAAATTCAAAACGCATAAAATCATTGATTTCTGTTTCATCCCATGGCTCTTCTCTACTGGAAGAGAGCATATCATCCAGCTGGTCAAGTTCATCTGATGTCAACTTAGCCGCATTATCCTCGGCACCACTCCAAAAGTCGAAATCTTTTAAACTCTTCTCATATGTGATAATCATTGTACTACGCTCCTTTTAATATTAGTGTCTTTCGACATTGTTATAATATCATAGTTATAAGAATAATGCAAGTAGTATGATTAGGTGTTTAACACCTAAATATATAAGAGGACTTAGTCCTCTTATTCATAGTTACCCTCCACGGCGGCGAGATGGGCATCTGCAATTCGAGGGTCAATATCCGCACAATCGGCATAATTGGGGCACTTATCGCACTCGCCATCACAGAGACAGTCCGGATCATCAATGTCATCTTCTTCATCATCGACGAAGAACTTGTCCTGGCATGCTCTGCACGTACCAGAAATCAGAGTTTCACGATCATGAATATCCATATCCGGAAACACATCCTGAATCAGAGCGCGGGTGAATACATATTTTTCATATCCCGCTTCATCGCACTCCACAATAGTTTCTTTCCGGCACCAGGGACAAACGCAAGGCACTTTAATCATTATTATTTACCCTCCTTCATGCTCTCCAAGACAGAAATTTCTGCGTGTACACGCTGACAACCCTTTTTTGAATCGTAAAAAGGACAATCGTGGTAATCACATTCTGCGAAATCCTCTACATCATATGCACAATAATAAGAGTAACGCTCATGATGTATAGTTTTCTTTTTAAAGGGACATTTCATTCTTATACCTCCTTCTTGTCTCTCGACATTATTATATTATCACATTTTGGGATAATTGCAAGTTATATATTTAAGTGTCGAACACCTAAATGTTCCAAATGAAAATCGGCGGTTGATCAGACCGCCTTAGTCCTATATCAACACCAGCTCGGACAGCTCCTATCGTAGTTAACCGATTTCGGCGCACTGATGAGGGGTGAAATGGCACCGTTAAATTATGTAAGCCTGGCAATACCCATTTCATTATTGCTTTCGGCATCGTAGTGCGGTGGACTCACTTTCCTTTCCTCCTTTCGACATCATTATATTATCATAGTTTGATTCTGTATGCAAGTCTTGGAGTTAGGTGTCGAACACCTAAATAATATAAGGTCAGCTTAGAGCTGACCCCAGAAGGCTACGCGCCGTTCGCTAATAGCGTTATTGAACATATTGGCGGTATAGGAGTTCTTCGCGCCGAGCTTAACCAGCTCCCACATCAGCTTGTTGGCTTCATCCACCGTCAGTTTATCCCAGGTGGAGATGCGAGGATGTACCCCATCATCACGGTAGTAGTGGACTTCCGGCTTAATCCGCTTGGTGGAGTAGTAGGTAATGGTGATGCACAGATAAGTCTTTTCCATGTTCATTTCCTTCCTTTCTATTTCCTCTTGGGACATTTATAGTATAGCAGAAAGGTGTATGGATTGCAATACCTAAATTTAGGTGATAAACACCTAAATAATAGAAATAGCAATTGGCGGCCAGGGAGCGGCCGCCACATTATCTCTATCAACGCAACATATACTTTAGGATTTAGTGGGAGCACGAGCATAATATAAGCCGGACATCAATTATACACCACCTTTTTGCCGTTACGGGCAATGTACCATGAGAACGCCCACGGGCCTAGTTCAGACATTTGCTGTGTCCACTCGCGCATGAAATATATCACGCCAGCTCTATTGCCAATGAACTTTCTGGCCATATCTTCAATGGCACGGCGAGACATGTTATTTCTCGGTAACTTGAGTTGGCCATCACTGCCTGCTGGGATCCACCCATTGCGTTCCGCATAGAAGAGGTACATGCTTTTTATCTCCTTTCCTTGCTGTCCCCTTTGGACAATCTTATTATAACATATATTATATAGAAGTCAATATGATTATTTAAGTGTCGAACACCTAAATGAAATAAGAAAATATGCCTATTGGCATATTTTCATAGTTACCAAATTTTGAGTGTCCATTTACTATTCTTGGGAGTATAATAAATGGACGCATCAGTCCCGAAAGACCAGTTACTACCTTCGGGGCGGTATTGTGCTTCACATCCGGCAAGAACCAGCAAGCCGAGAAGTGCGGCGATAATCAATAGTACTTTAAATCGTTTCATAATCAGTTCTCCTTCCTTAGAACTATAGATATTATAACAGGTATATACACGATTGTCAATATAAGGATTTAAGTGTCGAACACCTAAATTATGGAAATGCCGATTTATTCGGCACTTTTGGTTTCCCAATCAATAATTACCATTGCATTGCGTTTAAGTTCTACACTGTATTCCGGGTTAATCTGCTGTAAACGTTCATTCCAACGGCTAAGGAATTCACGACTATCAAAACCATGTTCAATGATAACAGAGTAACCATTAGGAGAGAGATACCATTCGGGAACAAATCCCATGTCCGTTAACTCACAGCAAAATTCTATCATTACTGAAGTAACAGGACAGTCAAAGTCAAATAACCATTTTTTTAAAGCTTCCTGTTCTGGCTTCATTGCAATAGATGTCGCGATACCATTAAGCCGAGTAAAATCAATAGATTCTTTAATAAGACGGCATGCGAGTTCTTTTTGTGTCTTTTCCATATTACGTTCACTTGCACTCATGTAAAAACGACACATTTCGCCGGGCTGTCCTTCTTCGATAAATTGCTCAAAATCTTTACAATAAGCAGGAACTTTTTTATCCATGAAGAACATTTTGGTACGAGAATAAAAATTGGGGACTTCTTTGTTATCCTTATGCCTACTAATAAACATTCCTACGTACATCTTGAACAACTCCTTTCATATACATTATATCATATGTATATATATTGTCAAATTAATAATTTAGGTGTTTGACACCTAAATCATAGAATTAAAGAAAGGTGTACCCGCGAAGTACACCTTTCATCTTGCTACACCACGGCATTCTCCGTATAACCTCACCCGCGCTTGGCCCTGCGCTCCACACCTCGCAAGATACCTTTTGCTACACCCATGCTTTGACATGGCGACCTCTCCAGCATCCCATCCTCGCAAAAGGAATTTAAGTGGGCACTCGTCAGTACCACTTTTCCTCGGTTCTCTACTCGCGTTCGCCACTTATAGTCTCCTATAAGCCCTACTCCACACCACCGAAGAATCTTTAAGCTTCTTTTGGTGGCCCTTTTGTTCTTCCCTTGGAACAATTGTATTATATCACATCTATGCAGAAAGTCAACATATTATTTTAGGTGTTTAACACCTAAATTTATCATAAAATAAAACGCACTTCGCGTGCGCTTTATTTCGTCTTACTACACTCGTGCTTATAGGTGCGGCTCACAGCTGGTAAGCCGGCGCCCGTCCACGTCGCCTCTCCACGTCCTCTGCCTCGTAAGACTATGGGCGCTCGTCAGCACCACTTTTCACAAGGAGACCCGCTTTCCTGTTCGTGCGTTTCCGTTCTACCATTGACGCCTTGGTATCTGTCTACTACTACTTAGGGGGAAGTCATTCCCTTGGAACAATTGTATTATACCATATTTATACTAGAAGTCAATATATTATTTTAGGTGTCTAACACCTAAATATATACTGTCCTTATTAGGGACAGTAGGACAGTACTGGCTCGTCATCTTCATATGGCTTGTTGTTCCATATGGCAGTAACAAAGCACTGATCGCACATCGGATTCTTTACCTGTTCGACAAAGTATGCAAGGGCTTCATCCCATGAATCCTTGAATACATCGGGTAAAGGAACAAATTCGCCGGTATAATCGCCACCATCATAAAGTGGGTCGAAATGCCAACTTTCGATTAAGTATTTCATAATGTATACCTCCTTTACATTATTACTATATCATGTTTCGGGATTTTATGCAACTATAAATATTAGGTGTCCAACACCTAAATTTTCATATTGAAATTATGTCAGAATGTGATATAATAAGTACAGTAAAGGAGGGTTTAAGTATGGAAATTCTGAAAGACGTTGTAATCATGGATTGGCCTGGGTGGGTGGATGTTTGTTTTATTCTTAATCTAGTGGTGATGGTTGCTACTATCATTTTGTTTGCAACCTTGACTAATTCTTCGTCTGGCGGTCATTGTTTTGCCGCGATCTTTGGCCTTCTTATAACTATTGCCTTTATTGTAATACTTATTGTGGGCGCGAAAAAAATGCCTACCGGTGAGCATACATATACTGTTTCAATCACAGAACCTACCGCATACAAAGAACTGATTGACAAAGGATATAAGATTTCCGAACCCCTGTATGATAATATGGATATCTATGAAGTTACCGGTGACCCCTTGCAGTAATGCAAGGGTTTTAATTTAGGTGTCGAACACCTAAATCTAAAAGGGCTGGAATTACTTCCAGTCCCGAACCTCACCCGTCCGGACGTTGTAATCTTTGTGATCGTACAACATCTTTTTCGCCAGCTGGTAGGTCAAACCGCGGGAACGCATGAACCAGCCGATGTGCTTGATCGTGGTCATGCTGTACAGCCCTGTTACATGGAGCCAGCCTTCCGGGTCAATCTCAATAATAATGGTGCTGTAGCTTTGGAGCTGAACCGTGCCGTCATCGAAAAAGTTTTCCCGCGCCTGAGCATATTCGTGTCCTGCTACCGCCTTGCTGTAAAGATACCGTGCCATTGTAACTACCTCTTTCTTTTATTTATTGTCCCTTTGGACAATTGTATATTAACACATAGAGTGCAATCTGTCAACATATATATTTAGGTGACTAACACCTAAATTATAAAAGGTCACCGCCAAGTGACCTTTAACCACTGTTTCGCCGCCCATTTTTCTACGCTCTTTTTGGTTTTATATACTTTGAGACAACGAGCATGAGTGCCGCAGTCTGTCCACTCCCATACTTCCCACTTATTATTGTTAAAGTAAATTTCATAATAAGTCATTGTAGTTCTCCTTATCTTGATAAAAGATCTGCACAGTTCCAACAAAGGAACGGGTCGATTGCGAATAGTTTCGGGACTAAGCAAGCACAATCACAGTGAGTACAATGAACCCAAGCCCACTTTTCTTCTTTTTCTTCTTCTTTTTTGACTTCCTTGTTCTGCTCCTCCATTTTTAATCCTCCCCTCAATTTCTATACTAATTATATACCATATGAAGTGATAATACAAGAAGAAAATTTAGGTGACTAACACCTAAATAGTCACTGGAGAGTCAAAGGCTCTCACTCGTTATTTTTATAATCCTTTACAAGTTCATATGTGATGGTATGCTTCTCTTGAAGATCATCATCATCAATGAAAATGTTTTCATCAATCTGGCGGCCGCCGTTGTTCTTGATATACTCAATAAGGTGAGTAATACGGTTAAGGTCTGTTACCCGTTCGCGCTGGAGTCTGAACCATGCACCATAATCATACAACCGCTGAACATTGGCATAGTTATCCGGAAGTTTTACGGTGAGCCGCATAGTCAGTTTTTCGATTCCGTAAGTATGAGTTGTCATTTTGTTTCCCTCTCTTTCGTTTAATTCCTTTGTTCCAAAGGAATTATAACATTAGTAATGGGATTTTGTCAAGTATGAATTTAGGTGTCCAACACCTAAATAACTAAAACCGGGAAATTCCCGGTTAAAGCATGAGGAGATAAATAACTCTACGCATAAACAACATGGGTTTGCCATCAGGCGGCATGGTAACTTCTTTTTCACCGCCAGCCAGCTTGAGTTCCCACATCAGCTTACGAGCTTTGTCATAAGTCAGGTCAGTGATCTGCAGCGGATCATCATCAACGGCCTGACTCATCCAACAGGAATGAGAACCATCGGTATGGTCAATGATATTGACGGAAATCCACAGTTCTTTCATTGTATTTTTCCTCACTTTCTTTATTGCCCTTCGGCTGAGTATATAATAACATAAGTTATGGGAAAATGCAATACTAATATTTAGGTGACGAACACCTAAATCCGATTTTGGAGCTTACGCTCCAAGATCTTTCATAAAGGCTTTAATTTCGGGCATGGAGGAGCTGTGAAAGATCTCAGCTTTCATACCAGGAGTACACTCAAATACGGCCCAACCATGAAAATTACGAGTATCCACGCGTTCAACTTCATAGGTACAGGAAAAGTCCTTCATAAATGTAACCCCTTTTCATTTTTATATTGTCCCTTCGGACAAGTATATAATATCACACTTTCGGGAATAGTGCAATACCTTTATTTAGGTGAGTAACACCTAAATAAATCCTACCCTCAGTACTTGTACGTAGGGTAGCTCTTGCGCCAGCCTTCCTCAGCTCGCTCGCGCTGAGCTTCTTTAGCAGCTCGCAGCGCAGCTATCACAGCTGCTATACCCATGAGTATGCTCCCTGGCAGTAGGCCGAAGAGTGCGTCAGCCAGCAGGCCGCCCAGCAGTAGACCACCAACAACACCATAGAACATCTGTATCCTTCCCTTCCTCTGACTCTACCCTATTATATACCTATGCACTCGCCCTGTCAATCCTTGCATTTAGGTGACGAACACCTAAATAATTATACTCGGTTAGTCATGACTAACTATGCCGAACACCTAAATAATTAGACGGGCAAAAAATGCCCGTCAGTATTTTACCCATATGCAGAGACGGTCTTTATCATCATAGAAAATGTAACCTTTACCGCCGTCATAAGATACAATGTCAAAAGGTTCTCCTACCAAATCATATATACTGCTCCGCTCTTCTTCTGGTGTATCTTCTAACCATTCCTCAAAATCATCATAACCGTCTTTTTTGGCGACCATGCGCTGAATCTGTTCAAAGCTCATACGGATGCACTTCATTGTATTATCCTCCTCTAATTATTTAGGTGTTCAAATTGAGAAGGGCTTGCGCCCTTCTCTTATAACCGGAACAAGCGACCTGTTCTCGCACTGTTCTCATACCCAGGAAAAGTAACTCCGCAAGTGTACCATTCCGCATGCTTGTTAGCCCGGAAATAGCTTACACCAGCAAACCAGGTCAGTAGGCGGTAATAGCGTTCAGCGGATATTTTCTGTACAAAGATTGTACCTTCATCGTTCGCCGTTACCGGGCGATTGTACCGCCGTAATTCAGCGGTATTGGTTACTTTGTCCAGAATCAGCTCATAAGAGTTAATCACGGAATGATTGACCAGCTTTTTCATTGCTCTGTCCTCCCAGCTTATTTAGGTGTTCGATTATTTAGGTGTTCCCCACAAGGGGAAGGTGAGGGGCTTCAGCCCCTCACCATTTCCAGGAACTCCGCAATCGTGGGAATCGCATTGGCTTCAAGGTAATCGTAGTATTTGTTCAGCCGAGCTTCTACCCACTTACCTGTCTGGTTGCTGTACAGCTTCCATGCCTGAATCCCGACTGTACCACGCTTTGCGTTGTACCGGAGCGAGCTTTCCAGACCCTTGCGTCCGGTCATGGTCAGCATTTCGATGAACTGTTCACGAGTGAACACGAACACATTGTCCGCAACGTTTTCAGCCGTCAAGCCTTCCACTTCAGCGGTGAAAGCAATGTAATCAGCTCTCGGGAAAATATCATCAGCGGAAATCCGAGCACAGGGAACTTTCCATTCGCCCATATTGGTTTTTGTTTCACCGTTGAACAGTTTACCGTTCAACCGGATAGACCAATCAGCCTGTCCAGCCCGCCGACAACGTACATCAGCAACGGAGCTTACACCATGCACCATAATGGTGTCACGTACCCAAAAGTCAACCTGCTTTCCGATGTATCCGGTACTTCCCTTTGTCTGTTCTTCACGGATACGGATGTTAAACTCACGAACGGCTTGAATTTTCTCAGCTTTTGTCATTGTCTTGTTCCTCTCTTTCTTTGTCTGTTGGTTTTCAGCTTTTTTCGGTTTAGGGGTTCGGTAGTCTATTAAGGCAATTTGCCGCCTTCCCTCTCGCCTATGAACTTTTTGCTTATCGTCTGTTGATTTCAGACTAACCGTTTTTCCGGTCATGCGGTGAGACCGTCAGCACCGGATTTGTTCCCTTGTTCCCTTCCGGCAAGACTAATATATCACACCTAAACATATATTGCAAGCCTTTTTTGAGATTTTTTCAAAATTTTTTTTGATTTTTTTCTGAAACGCTTTTCAAGCCTTATTTTTTCTTACTTTTCCGGATAGGGGGGGATACTTTCGTGATTTAGCGTACTAAAGCGTCAGACAAGACCCGGGGTCTCCACACTTTCCACCAACCGGTAATTTTTAAACATTTGACAAAATAAAACTAAACATGCTATAATATAATCATGGAGGTGAGCATATGAAAAAGAAATACTCACTTGATTTTTCGATAGTGCGTGATACTGATAGGCTTGCCGCCGTGGAAGAAATCCTCGACGAGCTACCTAGTAATCCCTCGCCTACCGAACTTGAACAAATGGCCTCCTACATCCTATACGGCAAGGACGAAGAAGGCAAGAACAGTATTTAGAGAAATGAAACAATTGATAAAGATAAGAGATATAAGAGTTATAAGACAAAAGATGACAAGGTACAATCGTTAGATGAGATGATGGAGGTGCCGGGTTTCGATGAGCAACAGCTTCGATCCGCCTACAAGCGCGATGCGTATACTGTGCCAAAACCCTGCATAAAGCGGCCACGTTACGACAAGCAGACCGGAGAAATGATTGACCCTGGGGATAGCGACGTCCCAGGCATGATCGAACAATGGGAGATTATTGATAGGTGGCAACGTATGCTAGATGTTGCGCAAGGCAAGGTTGCCGCGAATGAAAAAGACACTCTTGTTACTGACCCCTATCGTATTTATCAGCTCAAGCATAATCTGATTGACATTCGCAAACATTAGTACTACTTAAAAGATTCATACAAGCCTACGTTACACTTCCAAAACTTAGATCACCCAAAACCGCAATTTTACGATTGGTGCGGCGATTCCTTCTATTGGTTATCGAAAGAACAGTGGGAAAATCGCGTCAATCACTCCTATACTAGCCGCATTTCCAAGAATCTTGCGGACTATGAGACTAGGGGGGAGGGGGATAATTTAGAGATAAAGTGGGTGGTATGTGAGCATACGTTCGATTGGGAGAACCCTAAACATGTTCGCGCACTACTTAATCATTATTATACCCTATATGATGCGTTGAAGGATAAGTTGGATACTTATGGGCGCACCCTCCTATGGGACTTTGATCGTTATGTATCGCTATGTAATTTTAGCGAATTGCGGTTGTTCCTCATTGATTTGCGGAAACGCGGCATGGCATATGAAGATATTTTGGATGAAATGCGTGCAAAGTATGCGATGGAATATTCACCTAATTACTTGGTATCGATTGTAAGTAATGAAGTACCAAAGAAGATTGCCCAGGTTGCCCGCATGATGCGGCTGGAGCAAGAAACTCCAATGGAAGAACGTAAAAAATGTATACATTGCGGCCGCATGCTGCCAATGGACTTACTATTCTTTAGTAAGAATAATGCGCATAAGGATAAATTGTCGAATACGTGTAAGCAATGCGACAAAGAATCCCGCATTAGAAGAGGAGTGATCAATAAAGATGGAGACCTCAGAAAAAAAGATCAAACGTTGTCTCAAATGTAAGAGAGATCAGCCGTTAGAGTTCTTCCAATCGACCCCTTCCAAGTTCTTCCCTGGCGGACGTTGCTATATTTGTACACCATGTCTCGAAACAATGATAAAGCAGGATAACTTAGGTGAAGTTGATAGATTGATGCGGTGGCTGGACTTGCCATTCGACCTCAACAAATGGACGCAACTTTATGAACAGCATAAGGATCATACTTTGACTGCGTACTTCAATCTCTTATATGATGACCATTATGAGCAATTACGTTGGATGGATGAAAGCGAAAGATGGCGCCAAGCACGTGCCGAAGGAACAATCGATGACGAAATTAAAGTTCTTGGAGATGCTAAACTCAAGAAATTGAAGAAAACTTGGTCTGCGGTTTATCGTCCCGAAGAGCTACTATGGCTTGATAATTTTTATAATAAGATTGTTGCCACGCAAAACGTATCTACACCCATTCTTCAAGAAAAGGCGCGAGACCTTTGTGAGTTACAGCTTGCGGCGAAAAAGATTCTACGTGAAGGTGGCGATGTTAAGAAGATTATGGACTCAATTGATAACATCGTTAAGACGTATAACTTTACTGCTACAAATGCGAAATCTGCGGCTGACTTTGAATCCGTTGGTGAACTAATGGTTTATTATGGTAAGAAAGGATGGCATCCAAACTGGCATACCGAACCTCAAGACTCGGTTGACTTTATGATGGAGAACATTCAGAACTATTTGAAGCGACTTGTAATGAATGAAGGCAATTTTGTAGAACAGGTTGAAGATAAGCGTGAACGTTATAATATGACGGAGCGCCTAGAAGAAATTGAAAACGAGAAAGTTGATTTGGATGAAACTGCGGATATTGAGTATGAAGGATCGGCAGAATTGAATCAAGAATTAAGTGATGGTGATGCATTCGATGAGTGAAGTCATGATGCGTGATGGAATACCGATTGAGAAAGGTATTACATTAACCAAAGAATTTCTTGACGCAAATCAAGAGCTATTTACGAAGTATTTGAATCTTTGGATCTTATATCCAGACTTATTCTTGGATGCCATATAGGATTCCGAAGATGCAAAAAACTTCCATTTGATGCCGTTTCAGCGTATCTCATTGCGGGCGTCCATGCGTTATCGTTACCATTTCTGGACTGCAACCCGTGCAACATCTAAATCATTCACAGCTTATCTATGCGCGCTTGTACGTGCAGTACTCTTACCACGTTCTTCTATAATGATCGCATCCGATGTTAAGGGTACGGTTATTAACATTGCGAAAGATAAGTTTGAGCAATTCTTCCGTCATTGGCCTCTTCTTGAAAGAGAACTTAAAACAAGAGGCGATGATGGTGAAAGTGGTAAAAAATCAAGTAATAACTACTATGAATTGAAATTTAAGAATGGTAGTTCCATTACTGTAGTTGCTAAGGATACTTCTCGTGGTCTTCGTGCTACTGCGGCAATCCTTGAAGAGTGCGCCCTTATTAGTGAAGAAGCATATGTTGAAGTTCTTCAGCCATAGCTTAACGTTAAGCGCCGTGAAGTAGATGGTACTTTAAATCTCGATGAACCTTCTTCTCCACAGACTTTCATTACTACTGCTTCTGACCGTACCAAGTATATGTATGGTCGTTTAATAGAAATAGCCGTTAATGCCGTATTGCGGCCGGACACCTATTTTTGCTGGGGACTTTCCTACGAAGTTCCACTACATTATGGCTTGATTGATAAAGACATGATGTTAGACCAGCGTTATTCAAATACTGTTAGCGAAGACTCCTTCGCTCGTGAAAACTTATCAATATGGACAGGTAATAGTGATGAAGCATGGCTTGATTCGCGCCGACTCAATAGACACCGTTCATTATTGAAATGTGAAAGAAAAGCTACGTACTCGCCGCAGAATCCTAATGCATGGTATCTACTCGCGGCCGACATTGGCCGTTATAGCGCGAATACCGCTATAATGGTTATTAAGGTACTGCCCGGGGCGCAGCGTTTCAAGAAAAATGTCGTATATACTGAAGTTATTAATGGCGCGAACTACATTACAGAGCAAGCACCACGACTTAAAAAATTGATTCAAATATATCAGCCACGTGAGGTCGTAATCGATGGTAACGGCCCTGGTATCGGTCTGCTCGATGCTATGGTATTGCCATCCTATGATAAAAACACTGGTGAGCAATTCCCAGCTTATTATGTCTTTAATAATGACCATCATTTGCCGCCGGACTTACATGAACCAAAGGATGAACCAGAGCCACGCTATAATGCCATTATTTATGACATTAAAGCATCGGCTTCAAATGAAGACGAAATTAACTCTGCGTTCTTATCCTCTATAAATAATGGTTCTACTTCGTTCTTAGCGCATGAGAGAATTGTTAAAGAGAAGTTAATGAAGACTAAGAAAGGTCAGAAAATGACCGCTTATGATAGAAGAGTTTTCTTACTTCCATACGAAATGACTTCAAGATTGATGGACGAATTAAATAACTTGCGGATTAAGCCTACAGGCATTGAGAACAAGTACAAGGTTGAACGTATTTCTCGTTCCCTTGAGAAGGACCGTTTCTCCAGTCTATCATACGGCCTATATAGAATTAAGTATTATGAAGATAAAGAAATTTTTAAAAAGAAAAAAAAGAATATTGGTTAGTACGGTTTTTACACCCCTAAGATTAGGAGGTGAATTTTATGGGTTAGGATTTTGCTTCTATGTTCCAGAAATCCTAGTTTCGTATCAATTACGTACCTATGGATTCCAATGAGCGTACTACCCGATGGGGTAGCCGTCGTTTAAGCGGCGTGTCTCGCAGAGATTTCTCTCTGGCCGAAATTGAAGATATTATCAGTTCTGGCGACATCGGCGCGATTCGTGAACTATCACGATACTATTATAGAACAAATGCTCGCTACCGTAATAACGTAGACTTCCTTGCGGCTTTACCTCTATATGATACAATAGTCACTCCTATTTATGATCTAGATAAAGGTTCTAAAGCATAGATGATTAAAGCATTTTACAATGCTTGTAGTTTTGTTGAAGCCTTAGATGTGAAAAATACCTTATCTCGAATTACTCGTGAATGGTTAAAGACCGGGATATATTTTGGTATTCTGCAAGAACTAGGTGACAAGGTGGTCGTACAAGACTTACCTATTACCTATTGCCGTACACGCTTTAAAGATTTTAATAACTTAAATGTTTTAGAATTTAATATTACATACTTTACTAATACGTACATGGATGAAAGGTTGCGTGATGCGGCGGTCTTAAATTTTCCAGAAGTAGTTCAAGTTGCTTGGCGAAAATGGAAAAATAAGACTTTACAAAATCCTTGGGTTATGATCCCAGCAAGTGCCGGCGGGGTAGTTTTCTGTTTCGCAGAAGACCAGACTCCACTATTTATAGCTTCCATTCCGGAATTAGCCAAATTGAAAGATGCGGTTGGACGTGAAGAAAAACGCGATGAAAATGAATTGTATAAGTTATTGATTCAGAAAATGCCAATTGACAGTGATGGGCACTTGGTATTTGAATTAGATGAAGTGGAACAAATTCACGCAGGCGTAGCTAATATGTTAAAAGACTTAGATACTGTTGATGTATTAACTACTTTCGGCGATACTTCTTTAGAGAACTTACAAGAAAATTCTGCGGCTTCTTCCGCGAACAACAGATTAGAAAAATATAATAATAATGCTTGGGAAGCAATGGGTACCAGCCAATTATTATTCAATGCAGAAAATAGTTCTTCTCTTGCATACGTTATTAAGCGTCTCGAAAGTATTATGCGGCTTTATCTTAGCCAATATGATACCTGGATTCGTTTCCTAATCAATCAGCGTTTTACTCGTACCGGCTTAATTTTCGATTTTGAAATTCTACCTACTACTGTTTTCAATATTAAAGAATATCAAGCGTAGTATCTATCTGGCGCACAGTTTGGTTATTCTAAGATGCGCGCTGGTGTAGCAATGGGTGTTAAGCAGCGTAACCTTATTAGCATGATAGACTTTGAAAACAATCTTCTAAATCTTGATGAAATGATGATTCCATTACTATCGTCTTACACACAGAGTGGCGACGAAAATTCTGATAAAAAAAATAATTCAGAGAAAAAAAATAGTAGTACATCACTGTAGGTAAAAGACATAACTAATAAGGGCGGAAGACCCGAATTAGCAGATGAAGATAAATCCGAAAAAACGCAAGCTAATATTGCGGCGATGGGATAAGGGAGGGATATTATGAGAAAAGACATTCCAATTTATTTTGATAATGTTGTTATAATGGCTCCTCCCCAGCCTATAACTCCAACTAACGATGTTAATCGTTTAAAAGTTGGTGTATTTACAAAATATGGAAACCAGAATGGTTCCTATATTACAGATAGCATAGCAGATATGTTAATCAATGGTGTTTTAAACCATCCGACTCCGGTGGTTGGATTCTTCGACAAAGAAACTAACACATGGGCAGGTCATACAGGGCCGACAGTTGCTAATGGTTATGGTTATGTAGAAGGTTTTGAAGGATGGCAACCATTCCAGGATAAAGATGGTGTAACACGTGATTATGCAGTATTCTCTGTTGCGCTATTCACTAATTATTTCAATGCTGCTAATTTTGTTGTAGGACAAAATCAATCAATGGAACTTGATATTAGTTCAATCGAAGGCGATTGGGCGATTATCGATAACAAAGAATATTTTGTTTATACAAGAGCAAAAATCATGGGGCTATGTATTATTGGTAATCATGAACCATGTTTTTCCGTATCAACATTCTTTAGTAAGAATGATGATGCATACACTTCTCAATATGAAAAGTTCTCTTCTCTATTGGCTGATTTGAAAGCTAAGGTTGAAGAGGCTGAAAAACAACCAATCGAAGGAGGGGAACATCAAATGCAAAATGGAATGAATCCCGAAGTAAATGAACCCACTCCTGCGCAGGCTTTCGAACAAGAACCTGCTGCTCAGGAGCCAGTAGCTCCAGTTGAACCTGCGGCTGAACCGGTCGTAGAACCAGTTGCAGAACCTGCGGCTGAGCCTGTAGCGGAACCCGCTGCGGAACCAGAAGTAGAGCCTGTGGCTGAACCACAGGAACCAGAAGTGGAACCTGCTGGTGCGGAGCCTGAACCTGCGGCAGATACAGAACCTGCCGTAGATTTTGAAGCGCAGATTGCTGAACTTCAGAATCAACTCAATGAAATGACTACTAATTATGAGAATGCTCGTAATCATATTGCTGAACTTGAAGCACAAATAACATCCGCGTTTGAGCTTGAAACTAGTTTACGCAATGAGATTGCTACTTATGAAGCGGAGCGTGCTCGTTTAGAAGTAGAAAAGAAAAATTCCTTAATCGATCAGTATGCTGCTGATTTAGGTGAGGAAGAAGTTAGCCCAATCCGTGCTGAGATGAGTAATTTCTCTCTAAACGAGTTGGAAGGCAAACTAGCTGTTTGCTACGCTAAGAAACATATGGCTGGCAGTGCTAATAACCAAGTAGTTCCACTACCAGAACCCGTTGTTGACGAATTCGCGGCTTTCATGGAAAAGTACCGCAAGAATTAAGGAGGAATAACTTATGGCATACAATAGATTTCCTATTACTAATGTCGAAGGCGATCTAGTTGCTCAGCATCGTGATCCCGATGAAAAGCTATACGCCAGCCTAGAACTAAACCAGGTAGCATTCCCAAAGACTGGTATGGTAGTTTCTCAGACTCCTCTCGGAGCTGCTTTCACCAGAACCGCTCCTTGTGAGAATGGTATGTGGGTTGTTGCTGACAAAGCTGCTGGTGCTATCAATCCACCTGCTGCTGCAACCGACGCTCCAATTGGTATCGTATATACCACTGAAAAAGAATATGACAAAATGCACATGGGCCTACAGCGCTTTGGCCGCAAGATTGCGGGCGATTATCCTCGCGTAGGTATCCTTGGTGTAGGCGACACAGTAACTACTAACTGCTTACAGTATAGTACCGCTGTTTTCGCTAATGACGCTGCTCTAATCGCGGCTCTCGAAGATCTCGAGAATACTCCTCTATATGTCGTACCTGGCAATGCTTCTGATGCGGCAGCGGCTTCTGCAAAGGCAGTTCCTGCTATCGTAAAGGCAATTCCTGGCTCCGGCATCTACGGAAAGATCACTAAATTCTACACGATTCCTAACGGCGGTCTCGGCGTTAAGTATCAGATTATTAGACTATAATGGAGGTGCGACTTATGGATAAGCTAAAAGTTTTAATGAACGGCGTATTTGGTCGTGCCGTTCCAGCAGAATTCTCTGCGGAAAATTTCGATTATGAAACCGCGCTACACGATGAAATTGCAAAGTTAGTTTGCAGACCTAATCGTAAGACTGGCGCGATGGAGTTCAACCGCCATGCGTTCGAAGAGAACAAGAATCAGCTATTCGAACTCCTAGAGGAAAACCTCGAAGAAATGCTTCCTCAGAACGTAAAGAGCGCACTCGATATGTTCGTTGAAGTTAAATACTATGCACAGGGCCAGCGCCCAGAGTTCACTGTAACCCGCGGTAAGATTCGTGGTAAGCAGTTCGTTACTCGTGCAACCGAATCCGGTAACTATGAGACCTTCCGTCTCGACCGTGATCGTTTCGACTTATATATCCAGGCTATCGGTGGCGCTGGATACGTAGACTTCGAGCGCTATCTCGATGGTCTTGAGTCCATGACCGATATCTACGAAGTAATCCAGGAAGGTATCGTAGATCGCTTATTCGAAATGGTACAGGAATGCTTACTCGCTTCTTGGAACGCTGCTGGTCGTCCAGCTCGTAACAAGGTCGCGGCTAACGCTTTCAATCCTGTTGCTATGAAGAAACTTTGCAACACCGTTGCTCCATATGGTTCTCCAATCATCTACTGCACTCCTGAGTTCGCGGCGGAAATGGTAAACGCTATTGTTTACAATGCAACCACCAAGATCTCTGACCAGGATATGATCGAGATCCGTGAGCGCGGCTACATCGGCAAGTTCCAGGGCGTTCCTGTTGTTGTAATGCCTCAGTCCTTCACCGATGAAAAGAACACCAAACTAATGTTCAACCCATCTTTCGCTTATGTCTTACCAGCTGGTAAGGAAAAGATCATTAAGATGGCTTTCGAAGGATCTCCACAGGTATTCGAACGTGGTTCTGAATTACATCCTGGCGACAACTCCTTCGATCTACAGTTCTACGTAAAGGTCGGTGTTGGTCTATTCACCACTCCTAACTACTGGGGCATCTACTACAATAGTGCTCTAGATGAAGGAAGCGGCTGGGCTGCTTATAACCAGGCTCTAGTACCAACCCTCGACAATGGTGACACTAATTCTTAATTGATTATATTGGGAGGGGAGTATATCTCCCCTCCCGATCTTGGAGTTAAAAGGAGGAAATTCATATGATTAAAATTAAAAATGTAAGCACTTCGTTAGTATCTCTATATGTACCAACGATCAGATTAAACCGTGAACTAATTCCTGGTCGCGCAATTCCAGTATCTCAGGAAGAGTATGAGGAATTAACTTTTGATGCAGGATTTATGGCTCTTGTTAATGGACATTATCTCGTTATCGAGGGTGTTGATGAAGGACAGCAGGTTTCTGAGGTTGGCGAAGTGTTTCCCGCAACCGAAATTGCGAAGATGCTCAAAAATAATGATATCAATGCGTTCTCTAAGTTCATTGTAAAGGCAACTGATTCTGAGAAGGAAAGCGCAGTAACTATCGCTGTTGAGCAGAAAATTACCAATGCCGGTATTGTGGCCTTAATTAAGAAAGACTGCAACGTTGATGTTATCGATGCTATTGCGAAGAATCACGAAGCAGAAGAGAAGTGATGATAAATGGCAACGCCCTTCTTAAAAGTTTATGACGCATTTCTCGCACGCATAACCGCGGACGAGTGGACATTAGAAGAAGAGTTAGCTATCGTAGAACGAGACTGGCAAGAACTTCTCAAAATGGCCATTGCTCGGTTTAAATATCCTCGTGTGAGTTTAGATTTTGAGGAAGTATCAGATACCGCAGAAGATACTCCTCAACTTAAAATATATTAGTTTAAAGAAGACTTGTCCAACGATGAAATTCAGCTTTTAGCAATGTATATGAAGCATGAATGGATTAAACGTTGTGTAGCAAGTTGGGAACATATTGGACAGCTGTATACATCCAAAGATTTCTCCGCCGCGAATCACTTAGATAAATTAAACGATCTTGAGTTTAATGTTAAACGAGAGGTCGAAGAACAATAGGATATATATGATAGATCGCGTGGAAAAACCCCTTCAGAGATATTCAGAAAACTGGCAGGGAAAAGACGCTCTAACTGAAGTGACCTTTGATGGCTATAAGAATAAGCTAAAAGGTCGCTTATATGGGCTATTATGTGAGCGCGAAAAAGACGGAGAATGGGAAAAGTTCCTTGATTCAATTATTATTGAATTGATGGGATTAGGCGCTAATTCAATCAATTGGTGGCCATTATTAGGAAAGTTGGTGCTATTGCGCTATCTTTCTTATGAGCATTTCAGAAAGAATATTTTTGAGTGCATTAACTTAGTCAATGGGTTAAGTATTCCAGATGAATTATCTTGATGTATATTTCTCCCGTGTTAATCATTTTGGAACAACTACAGCTGAGCGTATAAAGAATAGCGGAATTGTAGCCTTTGAAAAATGGCTTGCACAATCTCCGTTTACGGTAACCGACTTATCCGTTGAACGTGGTTTCTATTTTAGCGGTATAATTGAAACCAGTAAGGATAAGGAAGAAAAGAAGTTAATGTATTTATATGTCGCAAATGACATTCCTATTAAAGTAGGAGATATATTGACATGGAAACAAGATAATGGAACCATTGAGAAGTGGATTCTATTACAGCAAATACACAAAGTACATGGCACGTATCAGACATTTCAAATCATTAAATGCAATTATGAATTGAAGTGGATTGATGCAGAAGGCTATTTACGTAAGTCTTGGGCTTATGCAGTAAGTTCCACAGATGATAAAGTTAAGGGTAATTTCAGAATGTGGCACAGCTTGATTTCTCCACAACCTAATAAGTTTGCAGAAATTATTATGCCGAGGCCGGTTCTCGAAGGTACAGATAAAGACGAGTTAATGCGCGGTATTACCTTTATTATTGAAAATGAAGGATGGCTTGTTATTGAATGTGACTGGACTAGCGTTGAAGGTATTATTTATATGTCTTTAACAGAAAGTAAAGTTAATTATCAGTACGATGACCGTGACATTGATGTAGCAGATACCGACCGTTGGAAATTCCCTACCTTACAACCTTTATATACCGTAGGAGATAAGATTGTCCCACAGTTTGAGGCAGGTACTTTAAATGAATGGGAAATCGAACTAATTCCTACTGACACTTCATTAGTTGAGAAAGATGAAAGTGATAACCATTGGCGTGCGATTGCGCCTGGTAAGTTAACTTTCATTATGCGCCTTCGTGGTAGAGCGGCTGTAACTAAAGAGTATGAAGTTCTAATCAATACTCCTAATATTGAGTTCTCTGCTTATATTGATGGCCCGGATGAAATTAAATTAGATAGATATTGTACTTATACTTTAAACGGTACAAGCGCAATATTAGGTACAGTTGAGTTTACATTGGTAGATACTCAGCTTGCGGTGATAAGTGAGACTAAAACTAATGAATGTGTAATACATGCTAATGCAAAAAATAAACTTGGAGATATTATTTTATAGGCTTCCTACAATGGAGTTACATATACGAAGACTATTAAAATAAAGCCTCTATGGTGAGGTGAGTTAAATGCAAATTCAAGAGCCTACTCAACGTAGATTTTCAGTAATGGGTAATAACGCATTTAACATGGCCAACAAAATATTACAAGATCAGCGCATATGCCGTCTTTTAAAATATCAAGTACGAGATCCCTTTGATAAAGAAAAATATCCCGATGTTGATGGAGTGACTTTGCTAAATAAGCAGATTATGATTACTCCTAAGATTTGGGATGAAAGTACAGAAAAGACTTCATATATAATCGCTTTATTTGATAACTTTACTGCCAATGCAATTAATCCAGATTTTAAAATTAGTACCATTAGCTTCGATATTGCTTGTCCATATGATGAATGGGTCTTAGATGGGAATTCCCTTCGCCCATACTTAATTATGGAACAAATCGACAGAAAGTTTAATGGCGCTCAAATGGAAGGTATTGGTACATTACAGTTTTTGAGAGCAGACCGAACGGTATTCACTCCTCAAATTGGCGGTTATACGATGAAATACAGAATCAATGAATTTAACTGATAACGAAGTATTGAAGTTTATGAAGGGCGGGCCTGTATTTCTTGATGATGTATGTGCTGTTTATTCTTTAAAACTCGGTGAGATAGTTGACGTAGGTTATGAAAAATTTTAGCAATATTTAAGCATTTTAACTGCGACTAAACCTACGGATCTAAAAGGTGATGAAGAATTTAAAAAAATGTTTAATGAGTTAAGTGATTTTCAGTATTTGCTTTTACTTTCAGCAAATGATATGACAGTTAATTCATTACTTAAAGAAGCATTGTTCTTCTTTACTCGTTCAGATGCAACTATTATGTTGGCGCCGCCTTAGATTTTATTAGGGCCGGTTGAAGAACAACATATCCTTGATGAATCACATTTTTATGATTTGTAGCGTCTATTGCGAAGAATGTATTTTCTTGAGAGTGAAGGCGATGAAATTGTTATCTATGATGATGATTTACCAGCTACGAAGAGACTAAAAATGCAAATGCGCGTGAACCGTGAAAAGGTTCGTCGTGCAAAGGCGGCTAAAGCCGCACAAGAAAAGTCAGATTTAAAAATGTCTGATCTCATTGGTAGTATCACTATCAATGACTGTGGCCTAAACATGGTAAATGTTTGGGATATTACATATTATGCTTTTCACGATCAGCTAAAGCGGATGGGTTGGCGTGACTAGTTTAATATAAATTAGCAAGCTGCCCTCGCGGGCGCGAAAATCAATAAGTCTTAGCTGAAGCATTGGATGCGCTCCATTGCTAGTTCTGACAAATAAAAAAGGAGGTAAACTCTTATGGCAAGTAACGTTAATATTTTTGACAAATATGGCATTAAAGAGGTTGCTAACGTATACTTTGAAGCTCTCGACGATGATGTTGCTGCTGGTGTTTATAAGGGAGATATCGTTCTATTCCTTGATACCCTAAAGGTCTCCACCATTGAAGCTACTGCTGAAAATGTTGCTGCACAGGGCGGCTGGGGCAACCCTAAACTCGTACAGTGGGACTATGGTAAGGAACTTAACATTACTCTAGAAGATGCTCTAATGTCTCTAGAATCCTTACGTTTCATGCTTGGTGGCGCTATTAAGAAGGATCCTACTGCTCAGGAACCTATTATTGTTCGTCATACTGAAGAAGTTGTTTGCGGCGAAAATGGCGTTCTACCACTACCAAAGGATCATTTAACTGGCGAACAGTTCAGTGCTATTACTGCTTCTGTTGCTCATCCAGTTCGTCTAATCAACCTTACGACCGGTACTCGTACTCAGCTTACTTCTAGCACCATTGATGGTACTAAGCCAATTAACTTTAAGAATCCTAAGTTAATCGGTGCTGAACCTGTACAGTCTGCACAGGGCGATCACGTACGTATTTTCTGGGAAGAAGTTCTAACTAACAACAATGGTAAGGAAACTGCCGTTGAAGTTACCATTTCCCCAGATACCTTCCCTGGCACTTACAAGGTAGTCGGCGACACCTTCATGCGTGCTCAGGAAACTGGTAAGGACGAGCCCTTCCAGTTCATCATCAATAAGGCTAAGGTACAGAGTAATGTAACTCTAACCCTTCAGGCTGAAGGCGATCCTACTACGTTTGAGATGACTCTAAACGTACTACGTTCTACCAACGATGCTGGTGAGAACGAAATGATGAAGCTAGTTCGTTATAACATCAGCGGTGCTACCAGCTCTGCTGCTGCTGACGATATTGGCTCTGTTGTTGGCGGATCTTAATCGTGTGAATAACGGGCTTTCCCAAAAGGAAAGCCCTTTATTTTTTTTAATAGGCGGTGATACCTATGCAAGATCAATATTTTGGACATAAAGAATTGTATGAAGTTGTACTTCGTGCAAAGAATCCAATGCAGTTTGGCAATCGGTATATCGAAGCCGATGAACCAATAATGTATTTTAATACGGTAAATATGTCCCTACTTACCGAGCAAAATAAGCCTATATTCGCGAAAGGCGGCTGGGGTAACATGCCGCATGTTATTTGGGACGAACGTAGTGAAGTTCAGTTTTAGATAGTAGAAGGTGTTATGTCATCTGTTGGTATGGGCATTTTGCTTTCCGCAAATGTTGCATCCGAACAAGATGAACAACCTTTGTATATACATGTAAAAGAAGGCCCAAAAGAGTGTTCCTTTGATAATGTTCTGGATATAAAACATTGGCCCGTATCATATCCAGAGAAGAAGACATTTATTTTTACCTATGAACGTAATGCTATTTAGCAGAAGGTTTATGGTCGGAAATATAGAACCAACTTAGAAGTTGAAGAAAAAAATGATTACCCAAGATTGGAAATTTTTAGTGATAAAAATTGTGAGCACCCGATAAATAATGGTGGGAATTTTGTTATTGATTACTACTATAAATATGAGGATGAAGCGCTTCTTTATAGTATTCAAAAAGAAAGATTTAATGGTCTTTTTACGTTAGAAGCAAAATTCTACTCAAAGGATGAAAATGAAGGGCGTAATTATACAAATATTTTGTATATGCCTAAAGTTAGGATCGTAAGTGATATTAGCTTACGATTGGGAGAAAGGGCCGATCCTACTGTTTCAACATTCAATATTATCGGAATGCCAGAAACTATTGGGGAGAAGAAAAATTTAATTATGGAGATCACGCGTCTTGATAGAGATATCGACGCTGACATTTAAGCCACTTTCTTACGAAAGTGGCTCTTTTTTTATTATATGAGAAAAAAGGAAGTGAGAAGGCATGGGAAATAACACAATTGAGGCGCAAGTGACGCTAGGTTTGTCAGGTGTAATTGCATAGGCTAATTAGTTAAAGCAAATCGTCAATGAGAGTGTTAAGCCGGACTCCTCTGCGTATTAGGAGATATTAAGCATTATCAACAAGATTGGAAATGCTGCGGATAACTTAAAAGGCAAAATGGCCGATGCGTTTAAAACCTCTTCTGGTACAAAAAGTTTCCTAAAGGATTATGAGAAATTAATCTCTATGCTTACTGTAGCCAAAGCTAAATTTGGTAATGTTGGCTTAGAAGGTCTAAAATTATCTACCGAGGAGCAGGAGTCTGTCGACGGAATGCTCAATAGGTTAAGAGAATTATAGAGAGAGATTGAGATCGTTAATAAGGGTAAGATTGGTAAAATCTTTGATGACAGTAGTGCCGCAGGCGCAGATAAAGTTCGTGAGATTATTTCCAATCTTGGCGGCGAAATTGATAAAATTACTTTTAGTAAATTAAGTAGTGAAATTCGTAAAGAAGCCGCGAATGTTAATAGCGAAATTGAATCTATCGATCAGCGTGTAACTAATCTGAATACTCTACTCGGTTCTTTGAGTGGAGATAAACTGACTAACTTTACAGATAAGATTCAAAATGCTCTTAACATGGCAACCACTAAGACTACCTTTAAGAGCGAGAATCTATTCCAATATACGGAAGCATTAAAGAATTTCTATGCCTAGTATGAAGGATATGCTGGTAAATAGGGCGATGTAAAGGCTGGCGGAGACATTCAGAAATTCTTAGAACAAGAATGTAATAGTATTCGTGATGGAGTTGTTAAAGTAAGAGAGCAAATTCCTGAATATAAAGCTGCTCTGGAAGAACTCAAATCTTTATATAAGATGCCGAAGGGCGGCTCCGCAGCGGAACAAAAAGCTCGTGCAGATGAAATTGGACAATAGTTTGGTATCTTTGGAGATACAAGTGAAGCTAATTGGCTTAAGTATATTAAGTCCATTGAAGGTCAGTTCAATGATGCAATTAAAACTGCAGATTTGGGCGAGCAAATGCTAGCCAATATTAAGAATGTATTTGATGGAATTGACGTTAACAAGGTTATCTCCCCAGATAAACTACGTGCTCAATTAAAAACCATCTTTACAGAAGCCTTCGGAAAAGATGTTCTTGAAGATACTAATATCCAAAATATTTTTAATAGCATAACTAAAGATATGGACTTCGGGCAGTTTATACAGTCTGTACGTACTGGTCTCGATAGTTATGCTAACAATTTACGTACTTAGATTGAGAATCTAAATATATCTTTAGACGATCTAAAGAACAAGAAAAGTGAGCTTGGTGCCGCGGATGGACTAGTTTCTTCTTCCGCAGAAGGAGAAGCCGAACATTTACGCCAGCTATTGACATCTGTAGATGAAGTTAATAATTCATTAGGACAATTTATTGAAAAGAAACAGAAATCCAATGAAATAAAATTAGAAGTCCCAGGAACGAATGATAATTTAAATCAAGCAAAATCTTCTCTTGAATCATATATTGAAAGCCTATCTAAACTAGAGCATCGTCAACAAGCATTAAGTAATGTTAAAATGGCGGTTGACCGCTGGATGGGCTTCTGGCAAGTATTAAATCTAACTAAGCGTGCTGTTAATGACATGAAGCAGCATGTCCAAGAACTTGACCAAGTTATGACTAAAATCGCTGTTGTTACTAGTATGTCTCAGAGTGATCTATGGGGACAAATTGGTAAATACAGTGAAATTGCTCGTCAATATGGTGTAGCAATTAAAGGTGTATATGAAGTTTCTCAGATTTACTATCAGCAAGGTTTACAACAGGGCGATGTAATGACCCTAACTCAAGAAACCTTAAAGATGGCTCGTATTGCAGGAATTGATTATAGTACCGCAGCTGACTATATGACTACAGCTATTCGTGGTTTCAAACTAGAAATGGCTGATGCCGCGCATGTTACTGACGTATTCAGCAACTTGGCAGCACATACAGCTTCTAGTACTGAAGAACTTGCTACTGCAATTAGTAAAACTGCAGCTTCTGCAGCATCTGTAGGTGCAAGTTTTGAATCCACTTCTGCTATGATGGCTACCATGATTGCCACCACTCGTGAGTCTGCAACCAACATTGGTACTGCATTAAAGTCTATCATTGCACGTTATGGTGAAATGAAAGAAAATGTTACAGGTATCGATGATGAAGGTGAAGAATACAGCTTAAACAAAGTTGATAAAGCCTTACAGACCATCGGTGTTAGCATCCATGATGCGACAGGCCAATTCAGAGATTTCGATGACGTTATCTTAGAATTAGCTGAACATTGGGGTACCATTGATACAAATACTCAACGTTATATTGCTACTGTTATGGCTGGTAACAGACAACAGTCTCGTTTCTTAGCATTAGTAAGCAATGTTGAAGAATATAAGAGAGCATTAGAACTTGCTAATAATGCTGATAATGCCGGTGAATTACAGACTCTAAAGACTTTGGACTCTGTTGATGCTAAAATTGAGCAGATGAGAGTTACCGTACAAGAGTTCTATACTAGTTCTGGTATTGAAAATCTTTACAAAGGAATTTTAGATACTATTACCAATGTTATTAGTGCTGCAAATGATTTGCCTAAAGTTTTTGGTAATTTCCCAACAACAGCAATTGCTGTGGGATTATAGGTTGTTAATGCAATTAAAAATGTATTACGCTTAATTATAGTATCTGTTCAAGCTGGCTTAGAAACTATTAAAGTATCAGGTAAGAATTTATTTTCTTCTATAATTGCGGACAGCGGAAAATCTGGTACTTTAGCTGGCCGTAGTTTTATTGAAAATTGGCGCAATGAAATAAATAAGTTACAGCAAAGCGGTATGACCGGCTTTAAAGCATTTATTAACTCTAGCGCTGGAACACTAGCTACTATGGCTATATCTACTGTTCTCTCTACAGCAGGTGCTTATTTATCTGTAGATGCAATGAACAGATATGGAGCAAGTAATAATGTGCAGACTGATAAAACTGCAGGTTATGGCATGTTTGGCTCTGCTCTTTTAAACGGCGCTTCGAGTTTTGCAAGTGGTTTCGCTATAACTAAAAGTCCTCTTATTGCTACAATTATGGGGATTACCTCTTTACTTCCTTCTTTAATTTCAAGTATAGACATGATAAATGTTACATTGGGTCGTAGAATTGAATTAGATGAAAAGAATGTAAATGAGGCAAAGACAGCTCAAACTAAAGCGCAAGGTAAAGTTGATGAATTATCATCAGCGCGTGATAAGATTGTTTCCCTTCAAGAGGCCGCATCTTCTTCTAGTGAAGCTTTAAAAGAGTTTACTGATTATTAGAATTAGCTTGGAGATTCTTATCCATTGTTAGTTGAACAAATGGATACTCTTGGTAACAAAACTATTAATTTAGTTGCATTAGAAAATGAATTAGCTTCTGCTCGTACTGATTCTGCGCAAGCAATCGTTGCCAGTATTAATGCTGAAGAACAACTTGCTAAGGATCAACGAGAAGCATATGAAAATCTAGCCAAGGGCACAGATTCAGATACTAGTAAAGTATTTCATTTTGATCCTGCAGAAATTTCTAGTGATGATGAAACTTGGAGACAATCTGCAATTGATTATTTAACTTCATTATTAATTGAATTCCAAAATAGCATGAAAGATATTGATATTGCTAAAACTTTTGGACTTGAAAAGATTAGTGATATTAATAGAATTGAAGATAATGCAGAATTGATGAATTTGGCTGAGCGTGTTAATGAATGGGCAAATCAGCATACGGCTCAAATTGACACCTCTCAATCTGCTCGTGCTCAAAATAGAACTTATTATACAGCATTAACTGAAGTAGATAAACGATTTGAACAATTAGATAATAATGTTCGTAATAAGTATCTTGATCGTGGATACGATACATTTATTACGAAAATGATTAGCCGCCTCTATAATACTGATTATTACAATAATCAAGGCGGAGTTAATTTTAGTGCAAACGGAAATACTGATACATTTAATAATCTTTATAAAACTTGGCTTGATTGGGCAAATAAACATGTAGATGCTGTAAAGTGGTTACAAGAGTCCTTTAATATCGAAGATTATCGTTCTGAAGATAAACTTCGTGAAGCTTTAACTTCTGAAGGAAAAGGTGAACTTACCAATCAGATTATTATTGACAGTTATGCTAAAGAATGGAATTTAACGATCGGTAAAATACGTGACCAGTATACTAATGGTATTACTGATAACTTAGATCGTTATCAAGAACAATTTACTAACTTGTTCGATGAAGAAGTTACTGATGACAATGTTAAATCAGAATTTATTCCTTAGCTACAAAGCGCATTTAAGCATTACAAAGACTTACAGAAACAAGGATATAAAGTTCTTGCACGTAATTATCTAATCGGTGTCGGACAAATTTATACTTAGATCGGGAAACTTGAGCCTGAATATTAGGATGAAGCATATTCAATCCTTGAAGACTTAGATATTACCGATACTGATAGTCTTGATTCTGCTATTGAAGCTTTAAGTTCTCTTGAACTAAAAGACAAATATCAAAAGTTAATTGGTGTTTTAACTAAAGCTCGTAATCGTATTGCTGGTAACGTTCAAGCCATGTATTTACAGCTGGCTGAAAGCGCGCCAGAACTCGCAGAGTCTACTGATAAATTCTTTAAGAATTTCGGCAAGGGACTAGAATACTCCGAGGCTTTAAAGAAAGCACAAGAGATTATCGATAAATCTGAGACTAAGAATCGCGTTGCAACAGATTTAATTAAGTTTGATTCTGATATTGGTAAGTGGGATTTAACACTTGATGCCACTACCGAAGGATATAATCAGTTAGTTGAATCTTATTCTGACGAGCTAGCCAAGGTTTCGGATGATGCGAGTGCATAGATTGCTTTATTACAATCTTATATTGACAATCATCGTTCTAATGCAAATTTCAATGACGTAACCTTTGAAACTACAACTGGCGACATCGTTAAGATGGGCGACCGGAAGGAGTCTATTGAAGCCTTTAATGCTCAACTTCAGACTTGGGAACAAGATGCTGAAGATTAGGATGTTGAAGTTGTTGAATACCTACGACAGCAATTAGAAGAATTAAAGAGTTTACAGGAGATTCAAGGTCCAGCTCTTGAACGAATCCTTGCTGCTTTACCATTAACCTTACTAACTAGCTTTGATTGGAGCGGATTTGCGGACGGTACAATTACCAAAGAGAAGGGTACTGAATTATTAATTTCCCATTTAGGTAAATTAGGCATTGAAGCAAATGAGTTTACTGAAAGTATCGTTACTGACTTACTTAAAGGTAATTTTGGCTCGTTTGAACAGTTACTTAAAAAGCATGGATATGAGAATATTATTTCTAAGGCTACCAAAACCGACGCAAAGAAGAACAATATTGAGCAGTATACAAATGCTATTGATCAGTTAACTTCTGTTGGTTCAATCATTACCGATGAAACCACACGCGCCGCGGCGGAATTAGGCATTAATATCACTGGAATTAAGGCGGGTTCTGAACAAGCGATAGCGGCCGCGAAGCGGTTCTTAAATACTCTATCAGTTAGTATTGGAAAAGCCGGATACGCATTAAGTGATTATAATGCCAGCGCCAAGGCAATTCTTGAAGCCTATCTATTTAATAATGGTGGAAAGAACGGTACTGCACTTGACTTTGCTACAGGTGATATTACTACTGATTCTCTTGAATCACTAGCTAATAGCTTTGGCAGAAGACTTACTAGTATCATTGATGTAACTTCCGGTAAGGTTTTAGGTGCTTTACAAGGTCATTTAAGTTACAATACGCTCACCAATAAGTATGAAATTCAAGGCAGTTTTGATTCGTTCATTCTCGCACTTGAAGCACAATTCGGTGTAGCCATTTCACGTACATCTACTGAATATTTAGATGCATTAAATGATTTTAATGAAGCACAGATTAATAAGACAAACAAATTTAGTGAAGAGATTTATAATGAAATAAAGAGCTTGGCAGAAGCTAAGCCTAATACAAAGGTAAGCGTAGCTTACTTAAGTACTTTAGGCGAAGATGTGCTTAATGCTTCTCTTAAGGGAATGCATGCATCTTTAGAAAATGGAGTGCTTTCTCTATCTCAAAATGCTAACATTCCTGGTATTATTAATGCTCTTTCTAATGCTGCCGCGAAGGCAGGACAATTAATTCCTGATCAGATTGCTGAACTTGCTGATTCAGTAGCGAAGATATTACAAGAAATTGGCAATTTAATTACTAATGGTATTAAAGGCAGTTTAAGTAATGTTGATAAAAATAACTTACAGAATCTTGCAAGTACACAATTAGGAATTACTCTCACTGAAGCTGACTTTACTAAGACAGCTGATGGATTTAAATTAGCACAAGAATCTGCAACTGCTCTATATTATAAATTAAAACAAATTGATGCTTTCCAAGCAAAATTAGTGTTTGATGAATTAAATAGTTCATTAGCATCTACAGATGAACATTATAGAAGCATTTCAGATATTATGAATCGTATTGCCTGGATTGAAAGTGAAACCCATCCAGAGCGTTCACAACAGTATGCTCAAGAATTGGCTTTAGCTAAAGAAATCCTTGCAGTACGTTCTACTACCGAAGATTCCTCCTTCAACTTTATGTCTAATTCAATCCCAGGAGCTTAGAATAACCCAATTAATTACTTTAACAATTGGGCTAAGGCGATTAAAGGATTTAATGACGCATTAAAGAATAAAGAAAGAGGAAGCTATACCAGAAATGGTGAAACAATACAATCTGGTTTCATTGATTACCAAGATTGGTACAATATGATTACAGAAATGAATAATCTTGCGTCTGAAAGTCACAAGATTACATTTGCTGGTCAAGAACTTGATGGTTCCTTAGAAGCCGCGGCAAAACTAATTGAAAAGGGTGCGGCATCACTAGTTGCAACTAATACTGGTGAGATTAAGGTAGCATTAAGCGGAATGGAATTAGACTTCGAAGCTGGAGCCGATGCCTTCTCTAGTGGAGTTACCCAAGGGATTCAGTCTTTAGCCAAGTCTCAAGTTAAAATGTTAGATGGTATGATTCAGTTACTTGAAACCGTTGTAGCAATGGAGAAACTTGGTGATATTACCAATGGTGATAATGAGATCAATCTTGAGGATCTTTTCCCAACTATTAATTGGGAAGGAAGCGAGCAGCGGCAAATTAAGACTTAGGAAGCAATTGATTGGCTTAATAATGTATTAATTCCTGCTGATCCAGATAGCGATTTAGGAAAAGCATTAGATAATATTTTAATTAACTCAACATCTTTACGTGCTTGGGCTAAGAAAGCTGTTTCTAGTGGTTTGACGAAGGAAGAAGCTACTAATTTCACTTCTGTAATTAATTCCTTATATAAGATGTATACCTCTGGCGAATATAATTTGGATGATCTATATGGATCTATTCAACAAGTCATGGGTAGTTCTAACTTTGAAGGAACTATTGAATTAGGAGACTCAATTTTACATATTAAGAAAGGTTCAATGGTTATTGAAACCGAAGATGGAAATTATGAGACTCCTGGTGGTGAATCTTACGATAACCTAGATGAAGCGTTAGCTATGGCCGCATTTGAATCTATTGGTTCAACCAATGCAGTATATCATGCAGATGGAACGGCTTATGGCACGATAGAAGTTGATGGCGCGACTGTCAATGTAAATCGTGATAAAGAAGGTAATATGAAATTTACCGGAGCTGGCGTTGAAGGTAATTCACTCACCGAATATGTAGAAAACTTAATTGCACAAGAACCAGCGGAAACAAGAGCACAAAAAGCTGTTAGAGTCAAGTTAGAAACTGGGGCAATTAAACTTGATTCTGTTTCTTATAAAGCTGTAGATGAACAGCTGAGACAGGATCTAGAAAGTGCATTAAGTAAAGGTGACGTACTTGAAGTTAACCGCATTGTTAATGAAAATGCAGTATTCTCTCAATTACGTGGCCTATCTGCAGAAGAAATTGCTAATGCTCTTGGTATTGATATTAACTTAGGAGATATCATTACAAAAGGTATTACAAATGCAATTCCAAATATTATTTCCGCACTAAACGAGATTAGTGCAGATGGACCTAAAGAAGTTGCAAGTGCACTATCCAGCATGCTTAGTGTTCTACAAGAACTACAAACTGTTGATTATAGTAAAATTGCACAAGGCCTTGCGCAACTAAAGGCTCCAAACGGTTCTATCGAAGGCGAAGGCTCCTTTGATGGAATGAACCTTTCTGGACTATTTGATGGTATTAGTAATCCATTTAAAGCGATTGCTGATACTCTTGATGGTATTAAAGCTTCTAAAGTTGAAGCATTAAAGGAAGCAGCAAATGGAATTATTCCTGCTAAAGCCGTTTCTGCAAAGAATGCAATTAATACTATCAACCCTAGTCCTGCTCAGGCCGCGAAGTCAGCACTAAATAATATTTCAATTACTGGAAAAACAGTACAAGCGATTGCTAATATTATTGTTCGTGTACAGCATGGTCGTAGCAACGCAAAAGGTAATGTTGCTCTCGCAACAGGTACCCCGACCCTAATGGGTGAACTTGGCCCAGAACTTGTAGTTTCCAATGGACATTACTTTGTTGTTGGTCAAGCTGGCGCAGAATTTGTTAATCTTGAAAAGGATGCGATTGTATTTAATCATAAGCAAACTGAAAGATTAATGAGTTCTGGTAGTATCGGTTCTCGTGGTAAACCATTTACTAACGAGCAAAATGCTATTTCTTATGCTAAAGGTAATGTTGAAGGACCTGCTAATTCTGGTGGAAAAGATGTTCCATGGAAGACAGGCTGGACTTATAATTATCAAGTCATTACTTCTAATGGCGGTGTAAGCGGCCACTTATGGAACGCTCCAATTGCAGAAATTGAATTACCTGCTGCTGCTAAAGGTACTGGTCCTGCTATGGCAAGTGCTTCTGCGGCATTAGCTGCATTGAAGCAATTACGTGCACAATGGCAAGCATTAGCTGGCTTAAGCGCACAAGACCTCGCCGGAAAAGGCGGTGGTGGTGGAGGCGGTGGAGGAGATCCTAAAGCCTTCCTTAAAGACTTAGAGCGTTGGTATGACTGGTTACAACAAATTGCTCAACTTGAAAAAGAAATCAATCAAGAAGAAGCAAAACGTAATGAATATCAGAGCAATCTAATCGCGCATGGTAAAGAATATTATACTAGCCAGGTTGCTACTTTAGATAAGTTAAGACAACAAATAGCTGTTGAACGTTCTCTACTTAACTCGCAACAAGCATACTTTGATAAACGTAGAAAAGAACTAAATCAACAAAGCGCATTTAGTGCTTTATACGGTTTCAGTGAAACGGGCCAGCTATACTACAAAGATGTATATGGCGATAAGAGCGCATTTGAATGGCTATCTGACCTCGCTGGACGCAACGAAGTAACTGGTGAAGCTAATTATACTGCTGAAGAGCAATATAAACAATTAGTTGCCGCAGGCTTCGAACAGTTCATGCAATATGATTCTTCTGGTAATGCAATTAAGCAGGAGGGCAATGAGTGGTACGCAACCGCTGTACAAGCCTTCTGGGATAAGATTGATGCCGATAAGGAAGAAATGCAGAGTCTACATGATTCTATTATGGAGCATGAACAGGCAACGGTTGAGGCTCAGAATAGCGCAAATGAAATTCTACAAGCCATTAGAGACAATTAGATCGATCTTGAAAAAGATGTTCTAAAAGCTGTTGAAGAGATTAAGCAGCGTGCAATTGACAATCTTAAAGACGAAAAAGATGCTATTAAGGAAAGTACAGATGCTTTAGTTGATGGCTTAAATGAGCAGATGCAACGCGAACAGCAAATGTATCAGAATCAATAGAATCAAAATGAAGTCACTAAGATTCAGCGTCAGCTATCAATTCTACAGCGTTCTGGCGGCTCAGCGTCTGAAATTGCAAATCTACAAAAGCAGTTGTCTGATAAGCAGAAGGATATGTACTTCGATGCACAGCAACAGCAGATTGATGCAATCAAGGATGCGGCAGATCGTTAGATTGAAAAATTAGAAAAGTAGATTGAGTTGATGGAAGAAACCCTAGCTTATGAAAAGGAACACGGAATGCTTTGGCAGGAAGTATACGCAGTAATGAGCGAATCTCCAGAGTACATTGCAGAATTCATTATGAAGAATACAAAGGAGTATTGGGGACAATCCGCGACTGAATATGAGAAGAGCTTCACCGAAGAACTCTTTAAAGCGCAACAATGGGGCGAATTTAGAGAGAATACGGGCAATATTTATGATTTACTTAATAAGTATTTGAACCTAGAAGAAGCTGAAGCACCAACCGTTTCTGATGAAGAAATTGGTGGTAATACAGATGCTTCTACTCCAGCTCCCGCTGGAAGTGGTGGAGGCGGCAGTGGAGGCAATAATAAAAAGCCTAAAGCGGAATATATCTATGAAAAGATTGATGATACATACCACATGAAGAAGAAGTTATAGAGTGATGGTACTTATAAAGATGTCGGAAAAGAAAAGCATAGTTTTAAGAACGGTAAATGTGTTTGCGGCGCCAATGCAATTAATTACGCTAAAGGCCCGATTAGTGACAGTTATGCTAATGCAATTGTAGATAATTCAGCGAAAGCAACACAAACTCAAACCAAGACCCCTATAACTCCGCAATCAACTCTCAAGCCTACGACAATAACTACGGCTAACACACTACTTGACACTTTAAATAAGTTAAAGATTAAGAAAAAAGCAAGTGGTGGATATACAGGCCATGGTCTTTATGAGATTGGAGAACAAGGTACTGAAGCAATCTTTACCGCAGAATAGACCTAGATTCTTCGTGAGAATATTTTAAGTGATCGTCCAAGTTCACTTATTAGTCTACTTAAATCTTATAATGAAGCGTATCGTGGGCTATCACAATCTACTTATGATTCTATCTCTGATAACTCTAATTCCGTTACGATCGAACGTGCGGAAGTAAACATGAATGTAACAAAGATTGCTGATGACTACGACGCACAACGCGCAGGTGAAGAAGCACTTAGCAAGATGCTTGAAATCGCACGTAAAACAACAGCAAATAATAGAATAGGGAGGTAAAATGAGTTATGATTACTGAAGTCTTAAATGGACAAGAAGTAGCCACAACTGTAAAACATTCCCAAGTATATTAGGCGACTCATGATGGGGAGGGTAACACCCTCCCCTTTATGAATCGTTCTTTTATCAGTTTTACATTTGGTGGTAAAAAGATTGAAGATTTTGATTTAATCGCTACAACAGTTAATAATAGCTTAAATCGAGAAGGATTCGCGCCATTTAATGATATTACGACTTCTTATGATGTATTAAATGGGCAACAATATTGGGGAACGCATTATGAGGCTAATACTATGGCGTTTACGTTAGCTACTGATGGAATTGATCAAAAGAAGCTTGATAACTTTTTACATTGGTTCTAGGCGGGCGAAACTAAAGAGCTTGTATTAGCTGAACATCCTAATAGAGCGATTCTTGCACGTGTATCAGAGCCTCCACATTTAGATCTATTACCTTTTGAATCTACTGTTGATATACTAATTTCTGATACTACTCATACCATTCACACAACCTTATATAAAGGCACAATTGAGCTAAAGTTCGTTATGGATCAACCACATTGGTATTCTCTTACGAATATCCTAGGTAAGAAGCGGAATGATCGTTATGTTGACTATTATGATGATGTAAATGGTAATGAAGTAAGTATCTTTGCTTCCGCCGATGCACTCAAGATTTTATACGAAGATGGTATCCCACTTGGCAGTATGATTCAAAATAATATGCTATTGGGTAACGGCGCGTATGCAAATGTAGAAGATAATGAACTCTGTAAAATATGGAGTATCGCTCGTTATGAGGATATTACATTTACTAATGGAGAACCCGATGGTACTGGCGCACGAATTGAACCAGATGATGCAACTTATCCTTACACTAGAGGATATATTGCAGGCGCGATTATTCAAGATGATGGAAATGGACTTTATTCACTTTCTAGCGGATCAAATGGTTATTTCTATTATTCTGGTACCGCTCCAGCGCCTACTATTATCTCCTTTACTTTAACTCCTGGAGATAGTGGTACCAATATGTATGTTAACACACCTGCTAATTCTTATGTTCCAAGAAGCAACTTAGAGTATAGCACATTTACAGTAGAAAGTCTTAATAAACAGGAATTACGCTTTACAACTCCTAATGTATATACGAGTTTTAATAAAGTAATTTCACTCTTTTTAAGAAATGTTACAACGACCACTACAAAGTCTTGGGAAGAAGTACGCGAACTTATTAGAGATGAAGTACGTCACCCACAAGTTCGTGCGTGGGCAAATAAGATATTAGACGATCTACCAACTAATTCCACAAATATTAGATCCGCGGGTTTAGCCGCGACTTTACGTCAAAATATGTGGAATTTCTTAAAGAACAATGGTACGATTTAGCCAGTAACGTTTACATTTAATAGCGAAACTGGTGAAGCACTTGGTACGTTTAGTTATCAAGTAATTTAGAATAATGGTTCAACTGTTTTGACAACTGTAACAGAAGATGTTGGAGATATGTTGCGCTCAAACTACATAATTCTTAGGGATAGAAACCAGCCAAACGCGGCGCATGGTACAATTTCTGCATGGACTAGTGGTCATAAAGAATATTCACATAAGTTATATCATAATTGCCGTGTACCATTGGAAAATATATCTATTCTTTACAAAAATATGTATTTATAATAAGAGATAAAAGGAGGAGAGAGCATGATTACGAATGAACAAAAAGCCTTAATGCTGGAATAGTATTATGACCGCGGCGTACTAAAAAAAGAAGTTCGTAGTTATGAAGTCTCCCTATGGACGCTTTAGGACGAGTTTATCACCGTCCTAAAGTGGTCTGATGTGGAGCAAAAAGGACGCATAGAACATCCTATAATGACTATCAATATTGATGGAACTGAGAAATTAACATTCTCAATTCCTATGTATTATCGTGAGAAAGGAGAATTAGTAGAGAATCCTAATTGGTATAATACACGTAATGGCAATATTATTAAAGGTCTGCGTAAGGTTAAAGTTATATTTAACAAGCAGACTGATGACGAACGAGTATTTGAGTTTGTCATTATAAATGTTGAAGAAAAGCATGAAGAGGATGTTTTAACTTGTGAGATTGAATGTGATGGCATGTTCTTCCAAGAATTAGGAAAACGCGGCTATAAAGTAAATCTATCACAAGCCAATTTTGAGTTAGTTTATAACGAATGGGCAGATACCGGAGTCTGGCATAAAAAAGACGGCACAGAAGTAACTACTGAACCGATCCAAAATATCAATTATTGGTGCGAAGAGCAGGCAGGTTTACTACCACGCCCGCAGAATGATGATGATATTATTCCAAGTGTCTGGTATTATGAAGTTCGTATGAATTGGCGTTCTTTTCAAAACGAAGCTTCTATCGAGCAACGTTCCTCTAATGTAATATATGAAGAATCTTTTAGCACAGCTTGGAACAATAACTTGTTTCCAACTGCGGTAGAGAACTATCGTGAAAAGGCGCGTGCAGTTGAAATAGATAAGAGTAACTTATATAATGTTACTTAGAAAATTGCTGAAGTATTCCAGGTATTTTGCCGCTATGAATACTTATATGATAGTAATTATCATATTATCGGCAGACTTATAGTCTTCTATAATAATTTTGTGTAGGAAGAAGAAGGTATTTATAGCTTCCAATATCCTTATTCTACAAAGAAAGTATCTCGTAAAATGGAATGTGAGAATGTTACTACTCAATTATTCGTTATGGATGCAGACTCACCTGACACAATGTCGGGATATAGTAGTATTATGAACTCTCCTGCAAATGCATCACGAGAAGATTATATTTTAAACTTTGATTATCTATATTCTAGTGGAACTATTACTCGTGAACAATATGACGCTATTACTCCTTATGAGATTAAGATGCGTCAATTTAACAATGAATTAATCGTGTTACAACAAACACGTGACACATATGAATTATAGATTCCGGAAATTGAGGGCAAAGCAACAGTTGCAAAAAACTCTATTGCTTTGGATGAAGAGCAGATTTTATAGAATAATAATCTGTTAAACGCCTTAGATATTGTTGATGGAGATGCAGATGGTTATATTCAGTTAACTAGTGCAAATCCAGATCAATTTGTCATAATGACCCGCGAATCTGGTGAAAAGTATATTAATTTAAAGACAACCAATAAAGGTATTGATGAAGCAAGTATTAAAATTTATAATAACTTACAATTTACTGATAATGGTTGTATGTTAAGTAATTAGATTACTAAGTTTAAAATCAATACAGATGATAATGGTAATCTATCTGATATTACTTTCTTAGATACAAGTGAACTAATTGGTAGTAGTAATATCGACTGGAAGAAAATCGGCAAGACTTATTATATTCCTTCTGGTTATAATGGTAACGTTGATTTAATTAATCGAAAGATTGTACCAGCTTCAGCTTTTATCGCGGCCGGTTATACTGATTTTGATGGAACTTATGGCACATTATATTCTTCAAGTATAAGTGTTGAGGTAGATAATGTAACTTATGACATTGCTTATACTCCTATTTGCGCGGATGGTACAGTTTTGTCTGAAGCGTAGATTGATGCTTATTTTGATGAAATTATTTATGATTATCCGCAGAACAAGTGGATGTCAAACGATGCAGGCCAGAAGAAACTTATTTTAAAGATCGCTGTTGCGAATAGCAATCATTTAGGTGATTGGACTAATGATTTACATGAGCGGCAAGCAGAATGGGATTTAATCAGAGCCAAAAATGACTGGTTTGGCATGAACAGTAACCCATCTAATATTGCTTTTGCAGACATTGATTATGATGACTTAGAATATTGTAGTGTGGCGAATATCAGTAGTAATACTACATCTTCTACAGGCCGTTTAGTCTATATGTTATACAGATACGATCCAAAGTTATATTATCAAAAGATAATAGACATGTGGACTACTAGATTGTATCAAGATCAAGAGCATTACAATGAATACCAGAGATAGCTTGGCCCAAAATCATCCACTGACACAGAATATGATTTAAGTTGTTACTCTGATGGGACAACCCTTGCACAAGCATATAACAAAGGCCTATATAAGTTATTAGATGACGTATATCAGCAAATCGATGATACACTTAGTGCAAAGGAAGCTGAGATTAAGAAATTCCAGAACTTAATGGGGCCGGCCTTACGTGAAGGTTATTGGCAGCCAGAAAATTATAATGATTACGGCAATCACTTAGAATATACAGGTAAGATTACTTCTAATAATATTACTGCTGATAGTGGTGATTCCGCGATAATCGCTTGGGATACTAAGCTATTTGATGAAGAACTCACTCTATATTATGAGATGGGCGTAAATCAAACGGCGCATTATTATCCTTGCATTAACTTAAATACATTATTTAATGGAAACATTCCTACCGACTTAGATAAATATAGTGTAGTATGGAAAGCCAATAATAATGCAAATTGGAATTCTCCAAAAGATTTACAAATTTATAGTGTCGGTTCAAAAGCTCTAATACAATTTATTAGATATGGAGGTAATATTGTTCCCGTATTGGTACTTACAGGCGCGCAAACACTACCAGATGACCAGCTTGCGCGGTTAACTGGTAATGCGGGTCAAGCACGCTTAGAAAAATATGAAGCAACAGTATCTAATGGAGCAGTAGTGCTTTCTCACAGCAATATTAAGACCATTGGAAATAGCTGGATTTTAGTTAATACCGGCACAGATAAAGCTACTACTCCTATTATACTTCCACGTATTAAGTTCTCTTCTCAATCATTGAAGACAGATACGTCTAATCTAATAATTAAATATCATGATATACTTTTAACTGCATATAACGACTACTATGTAAATGTACGAAACACCGAACGTAATGGGAATTATTATCCAGAGTTTTATGTGACTTTAAAGCCAGAGGCTTTAATTCGTATAGGTTATAATAGTAATAATGAAGTATACGTTAATTATGTATTATCTAATGCTAATACATCTATCTATTTAGATGCTTTAAAAATATCTAAAGAAAATGCTTATCCAAAGGCCTCTTATACAATTGATGTTAATGTCTTAAATCCTAATTTAAGTCATACATTATATAATCGCCTTGCACAGATAGTAATGATTAACGATACTAAGTTAAAGTTTGAGAACGTATTCGGTTATATCTCTTAGCTCGAACTTGACTTGGATAATCCTTCTAATGATACGCTCGAAGTTAAGAATTATAAAACCAAGTTTGAAGACCTGTTCTCCACCATTGTGGCGCAAACTGAAGCATTAAAACGCGCAGGCGATGCTATTATGGAAGCTTCAGTTGGTAATGTAGGCCTTACTGAAATGGCATTGGTCGATAGCTTCGATCAAAATGCATTGGTACTACAAAGTTATTTAGATTCTTACTTTGATTCTAGTATAGTAGTACAAGATAAATTAGCTTCTCTATTTACTGAAGCAGGATAGGTATTAAGTGACTCTAATAAGGCACTTCATAATATTCGTTCTTTAAGCGCAAAGAACGCCGCGATTCTACAAGGTTTCGCTGATCAAGTTATCTCTGAATTAACTCCTAAAGTACATCAATCTGCAACTAAACCTCTCACCTTTAAGCCTGGTGATATTTGGATTGATGGCGCAGGCAATCATTACATTGCTACTGCTTTTAGCAGCGAAAGTGGAGTTAATGGCACTTCTGGTTTTGTAAGAACCTAGGATGGCAGCTTATCTTCGATTACCGGAGCGGCACTAGATATTAATGCCGCAGATGGTATTGTTGATCTTAAAGCCGCGAATCAAATCAATATTAGATCTGGCAATAGCGTGTATATCGCGGCCGATGAAAAGGTTGATATTGTAGGTAATAAAGAAGTAAATATTGGTGGTACGACTATTAATATCGCGGCCGAAGCTAATGGTCGTGTAGGCGGAGTTAATATTGTAGCAGCAGGATATAATACAAATAATATTGCCGATGCTCATGTTGCAAAAGTATTAATTCATCCTACCGAAATTACTATGGCCGGCTCTAAGATTACAATGTATACAGGTACAGCTGCTAATTCAGTGGCGGCATTAGAGCTAGATGGCGCAAATGGTATTTGGATTGGTTCTAGTAAAAAGATTAGCTTATTTGCAAGCAATAATACTGGCAATTCAGCGAATGTGGAAATAAGTCCTACTCATATTCTCTTTGGCATGAATAATAGTAACAGTAGCAGTGCTACGGCTGCGGAGATTACTGAAAAGCATATTATCTTTACCGCGGGTAATACTATTACTTCATTAGATGGAGATAATGAAAATATTACTCTAGACGGCTCTATTTCCGGTGTTAAAATTACCAAGAGCTCTATTGGATTAGCGACAGGCGCCGATACAGCTCGTGCAGTAATTCTTCTAAATAGCGATGGAATTAGTTTAGGCGCGGGAGCAGATCCAGAAACCACTGGCTCTTATATTAGTATTAGTGGTGCCAGTGGACTTGAATTTGGTTCTTTGGCCGATATTTACTTTAACACTAACAACTTTAAACTACAAACACATAGCAAGGATAAAGGTAATAATGGCAACTTCTCTGATGGCGAAACTATTCTTGCAGTTGGTAGTAATCTACAATATGTCGATCAAGATAGTGCATATAATGTATCGTCTGGTGCGATCGAAAAGAAAACTAATAATACCTTTACTCCTTATACAAGCAATCCGCAAGTTAAATTACTTCTAAATAAGAACGGATTATTTATCAATGGTTCGGTTTATGCTTCTACATTAACCGCGACTGGCCCAAATGGAAC